>OAUU01000090.1_pt1 | contig 104863 bp, 93 predicted proteins | sample 1501381 | NCBI WGS metagenome assembly OAUU01 (sample SAMEA2580057, study PRJEB22360) | human gut metagenome | reverse complement strand
CAGTCGATTATCGCTTGCTGAACTGCGGAGCGCGACGAGCTGCTTTGAGACCGTACTTCTTTCTCTCCTTCATTCTTGGGTCTCTTGTTAAGAAACCGCTCTTCTTGAGTACCGGACGGAAATCTGCGTCAGCCTTGCAAAGTGCTCTTGCAATGCCGTGACGGATAGCACCAGCCTGACCTGTTGTACCACCACCGTGTACGTTAACGAGAACATCATACTTATCAGCTGTCTCAGTAGCTACGAGCGGCTGACGAACGATGAGCTTAAGTGTCTCAAGACCGAAATACTCATCAATGCTTCTCTTGTTTATTGTGATATTGCCGTTACCAGGCATAATATATACTCTTGCGATGCTGCTCTTTCTTCTACCTGTACCATAGAATTTTGCGCTTGTTGCCTTAGCCATTGTATTTTCCTCCTTCTTGTTCCCTTAATTAAAATGTCAATGTCTCAGGCTTCTGAGCTGCGTGATCATGCTCAGGTCCTGCATATACATGAAGCTTTGTGTACATTGTTCTTCCTAAAGGTCCCTTTGGAAGCATACCCTTAACTGCTAACTCAACAGCTCTCTCAGGCTTCTTAGCCATAAGCTCTCTGAGTGTTGTCTCCTTCATACCGCCAACATAGTCGGAATGATTGAAGTAAATCTTCTGGTCTAACTTCTTACCTGTAACCTTAACCTTGTCTGCGTTAACGATGATTACATAATCACCTGTGTCAAGGCTTGGTGTAAATGTAGGCTTATTCTTGCCTCTAAGTACTGCTGCAACATTAGCTGCGAGACGGCCTAATGTATATCCTGTAGCGTCAACTACATACCATTTTCTTTCAATTGTTGATGGACTAGCCATAAATGTGTTCATTGGTCAACCTCCTTGAAATTTTCAAAAGCGTAAATTATTCAAAACATATAGGATGTCATCGGCGATAAGACCGACAACGTGCCGTATAATCGGCGAAAGTATATAGTAAAATGTCGTACCGGGGCTTTGGCTAAACATTTACTTTCGTACTGTCACAGTTTTACATTATATAATAGGTTGTCCGTTATGTCAATGTCTTTTTAAGCTTTTTGTAAACAATTTTTGGGGAAATTATCCACAATTCTGTGGTGTAGTGTTGATTTTATCCACCGGATTTTTTTTATTGCCACATACGTCACCACCACAGCTAAAATAAAACAATTGAAAACTTTTGCCTTTTTCGCTATATTATTTTATATATGCGTGTACCTAAATTCACATATTCCGGCTATGAATACGTTTGCTTCACGCATATATTTTAGTTCCAGCAAATGAAGGGCAAAACTCACACAGTGCATGGTGCTCTCACGCCCGCCCTTTCAGCAGCCATTGACTTGTATCAATAAAAGGAGTCTCTATGGATTTAAAATGTTACACACATAATCTTATATATGAAGGAAAAGACATGCCTCTTTCCGACAGTCTGGCACGCTTTAAGATTGTCTGCCCGGAATACGCTCCGCATGAGATAGAGGTAAAGCCATACCCAATGCCTGCAGCCGAGCATATTTTTGCACTTATGTGGGATATAAGCCCGCAGCATGTTGTATCGGCGACACTGCTGCCCTCCGCCTCACATTTTCTCTATTCCAAGGAATTTACACCGGGAATGAAAACACAGATGCACTCACATGAATATCTTGAATTATTCTATATAATAGATGGCGAATACCGGCAGAAAATCCTTGGAAATGAATACGTTTTCCACAAGGGTGAGCTCTGTCTGATAGACCGCAACTGCCAGCATCAGGAAATCCTTGGTGATAAACCTGCCACCATTCTTTTTCTCGGAATCACGAATATCATGTTTGATGATGTCATGGAAAAAAAAGTAACCACTGAACGTATATCAGCTTTCTTAAAGACAGCTCTGCTTAAACAGAAATCGCTTCAGCAATACCTTCATTTTAAGCCGTTACCATCTGACTCACTCCCGCCTAATACCGGGCATGATAAAAATGGGTTCAGGATTGAAGATACGCTCATGCAGCTTCTAAACGAGCTTGACCACCACGATGAAGCTTCACCCTATATATGTCAGGGTCTTTTGCTGAGAATATTCTATATACTCAGCACGCAGTATGATTTCTCCATATCACAGAAGCTGCGCCGCGAAATGAACTGGATTTTGTTTGAAGAGATTACACAATTCATGAATGAGCATCTTGCGGACATTTCCCTTGCCGCTCTCACGCAGGAATTTCATTTTCAGGAAGATTATTTTAACAGGCTTCTTAAATCACATGCCGGTCTCACCTACACTGAATATCTTCAACAGTGTCGGCTGAAAAGAGCCGAAGAACTTCTGCTCTCAACAAGCTACAGTATTGACTACATAATGGAGCTTATCGGCTATCACAACAAGGGTTACTTTTATAAGATTTTTCTGGAAAAATATAAAATGACGCCCGCACAATACAGAGCGAAAAATAGAGGCGGGGCATAGATCTTTGACGTGGCTGGGTTGGGACAGGGGGTTGGGACAGGGGTCAGGTACATGTCCCAGGTATGGGACACGTACCTGACCCCTGTCCCAACCCCAACCCAGCCACTGTCCCAACCTCGCTCACGCAAAAAAGCAATGCCCGCTGTCTATCCGACAGTGGGCATTGCTTTTTGACATTGTTTAAATCTTTCATCGGTAATCACACCGATAAGAATATTCATCTTTCGTATACTTTTTCTTTAGTACATGTTCTTATGTAGTCACAATTATTGCTGTGTAACTGCTGTTTTTATAAATCCCATTTCCAATCTCTTACCTCAGGTAAGTCGAGTCCATACTCATGGATGTACTGCTTATGCTCAACAAGCTTGTCATTCATCTGCTGTACAAGATATGAACCTCTGTTTCCAAGCTGAGGAAGGAAGCAGACAGCGTTCTTTACAAGGTTGAAACGGTCAATCTCATTCTGTACTCTCATATCGAATGGAGTTGTGATTGTACCTTCCTCCTGATAACCGTATACATGAAGGTTACGGTTATTTCTGCGGTATGTAAGCTCATGGATGAGTGTATGGTAGCCATGGAACGCAAATACAATTGGCTTATCCTTTGTGAACAGCGCATCGTACTCAGCGTCCGTAAGACCATGAGGATGCTTGGTGCTAGGCTCAAGCTTCATAAGGTCTACTACGTTTACAACACGGATTTTAAGCTCCGGAAGAGCCTTTCTCAAAATTGTGACTGCTGCAAGTGTCTCGAGTGTCGGTGTGTCGCCACAGCATGCCATAACGATATCCGGCTCCTGTCCCTGGTCATTGCTTGCCCAATCCCAGATACCGATACCCTGTGTACAATGCTTGACAGCCTGCTCCATTGTGAGCCACTGCTGTCTTGGGTGCTTGGAAGTTACAAGCACGTTCACATAGTTACGGCTTCTGATACAATGATCGAAGCATGAAAGAAGACAGTTAGTATCCGGTGGCAGATAAAGACGTACAACGTCTGACTTCTTATTTGCAATATGGTCAAGGAAGCCCGGATCCTGATGTGTGAATCCGTTGTGATCCTGCTGCCATACATTTGATGAGAGAATAAGGTTCAGTGAAGCAATCGACTGTCTCCAAGGAAGCTGGTTGCATACCTTTAACCACTTAGCGTGCTGTGCACACATAGAATCTACAACTCTGATAAATGCCTCATAGCTTGCAAAGAAACCATGACGTCCGGTAAGAAGGTATCCCTCTAACCAGCCCTCGCACATGTGCTCTGAGAGCATTGAATCCATTACACGTCCATCAACCGAAAGAAACTCATCAGAATCGTACTTCTCATTGTTCCAGTCACGGTTAGTAACCTCGAATACCTTGCCAAGACGGTTGGACATCGTCTCATCAGGTCCGAAGATACGGAAGTTCTTTGACTCCTCGTTGAGCTTGAAGATGTCTCTTACAAATCCGCCAAGCTCTATCATATCCTGTGCCTCAACAGCGCCCGGCTTAGGCACATCTATACCATACTCTCTGAAATCAGGGAGTCTTAAATCCTTTAAAAGCTTACCACCGTTAGCATGTGGGTTAGAACCGATTCTTCTGTCCCCTGTAGGAGCAAGAGCCTTAAGCTCAGGAATAAGCTTGCCGTTCTCATCGAAAAGCTCCTCCGGATGGTAGCTCTCCAGCCAGTTCTTTAATAACTCAAGGTGCTCCGGCTTCTCCATTGTAATAGGAACCTGATGAGCTCTGAAGGAACCCTCAATCTGCTTGCCGTCAACCTCCTTAGGTCCTGTCCAGCCCTTCGGTGTACGAAGCACAATCATAGGCCACTTATGTCTTGTTGTATCTCCATCCTCCCTTGCTGACTTCTGGATTGCCTTGATTTCATCCATGCAGGCATCAAGAGCCTCTGCCATCTTGCGGTGCATTGTCATAGGGTCATCACCCTCAACAAAGTATGGCTTCCAGCCACATCCGTCGAAGAAGTGTTCAAGCTCCTCATGGGAGATACGTGCAAGAACAGTAGGATTGCTTATTTTGTAGCCGTTAAGATGAAGGATAGGAAGAACCGCACCGTCATTTTTGGCATTTAAGAACTTGTTACACTGCCATGATGTTGCAAGAGGACCTGTCTCAGCCTCGCCATCACCAACGATACATGCAACAACTAAATCCGGGTTATCGAATACAGCTCCGAATGAATGTGCAAGTGAGTATCCAAGCTCACCACCCTCATTGATTGAGCCCGGAGTCTCAGGTGCTACATGGCTTGAGATACCGCCCGGGAAGGAGAACTGCTTACACAGCTTCTTAAGACCATCCATATCCTCTCCAATGTTAGGATATATCTCGCTGTATGTTCCCTCAAGGTATGCATTCGCAACGAAGAAATTTCCGCCATGACCCGGACCTGAAATTAAAATCATATCCTGATCATACTTCTTAATTACCCGGTTCAAGTGTACATATACAAAGTTCTGTCCCGGAACTGTACCCCAGTGGCCAACAATTTTCTTTTTAATGTGATCCATAGTAAGCGGCTCACGAAGTAACGGATTGTCAAGAAGATATAGCTGAGCTGCACCAAGATAGTTCGCTGCACGCCAGTAAGCATCCATTTTCTTGAGATACTCGTCTGTGAGCGGCTGCTTTTCAACAACGTTCATGTCTGACATAATTTTCTCCATTCAGCAGGTTTTCCTGCGTATATCTTATTATCCGGGTTCCAACCAAGCACGATTCCCAATACATTATACCAAAGTATTCGCGGATAACTTAACTGCGCAAATACAATTGATTACTTCACCTGAAATGTTGTCCCGGATATTGTTATATTTTAGACAATTCACTGCATATCCGCAATTTCCAATCACTGTCAAAAAGAAAGTAATGTTACCTACAGCGACCTGTTTTGGACATAAAAAAAAGACAGCGGGCATAAAACAGCGGTGTGCCTGGGACAGTGGGGTCAGACCCCTGTCCCAGACAAAATTGGGACAGGGGTCTGACCCCACTGTCCCAGGCCATGATTACTGTCTTACATTGAAAGCCTTGATTCCCGGATATACTGCTGCCTGCCCAAGCTCTTCTTCTATACGGAGAAGCTGGTTGTACTTGGCAACGCGCTCCGAACGGCTAGGCGCGCCTGTCTTAATCTGGCAGGTGTTAAGTGCAACCGCAAGGTCGGCAATCGTTGTGTCCGCTGTCTCGCCTGAGCGGTGTGAGGATATGGCGGTATAGCCTGCCTTGTGTGCCATCTTGATTGCCTCAAGTGTCTCCGATACCGAGCCTATCTGGTTAAGCTTTATGAGAATTGCATTTCCTGCCCCAAGCTCAATTCCCTTTGACAGACGCTCCGTGTTGGTGACAAAGAGGTCATCGCCGACAAGCTGTACCTTATCTCCCAGCCTCTTAGTAAGCTTCTGCCAGCCTTCCCAGTCCTCCTCATCAAGTCCATCCTCAATTGAGATTATAGGATACTTTTCACACAGTGCTGCCCAGTGCTCGATAAGCTCCTCCGAAGTATACTCTGTTCCTGCCTTCGGAAGCTTGTAAAAACCCTTGCCCTTCTCACTCTTCCACTCGGACGAGGCTGCATCCATGGCAATCTTAAAATCACGTCCCGGCTCATAGCCCGCCTTCCTGACCGCCTCAAGTATCGTCTCAACTGCCTCCTCATCGGACTTAAGTGCCGGTGCAAATCCACCTTCATCACCTACGGATGTGGCAAGCCCGCGCTCCTTTAAGATGGCTGCAAGTGCGTGGAATACCTCCGCACACCATCTTAAGCACTCCTTGAACGATGGTGCTCCCACAGGCATGATCATGAACTCCTGCACATCAAGCCCTGATGAGAGTGCATGGCAGCCTCCATTTACTATATTCATCATGGGAACCGGAAGTCTGTTTCCCGATATTCCGCCAAGGAAACGATAAAGAGGAATATCAAGAGCTATGGACGCTGCCCTTGCCGCTGCAATAGAAACTGCGAGAATCGCATTAGCGCCAAGCTTTGATTTATCCTTGGTCCCATCCGCCTCAAGCATTGCCCTGTCAACCGCATATATATCGGAGGCATCAAGCCCTGTAACCGCATCGTTGATAACCGTATTGATATTCTCAACAGCCTTAAGTACACCCTTTCCAAGATATCTCGACTTATCTCCATCGCGAAGTTCAAGTGCCTCAAATTCACCTGTTGACGCACCACTAGGTGCTGTTCCCCTTCCAACAGTTCCATCTGCAAGATATACCTCCGCCTCAACTGTTGGATTTCCTCTGGAGTCTAATATTTCCCTTCCGACAACCTTTTCGATTTCAAGATAATTCATGACAAATCTCCCTTCTGCTGTCCTCCCCGGAAGGGCCAGACAAACCCTTCCGAAAGAAGTCATTACATGATTATTCACAAGTTAGTATTATCTAACCAAAGTTATAGTATACTATCTCGTTGCGATTGTCAAGAATTAACCCAGCCATTTTTTCAAAACCTCGGTCAGTCTCCCAAACTCCAACGGCTTAGCTATATGTTCATTCATTCCGGCGGAATATGCCGCCTCAACATCCTCCGTAAAAGCATTAGCCGTCATTGCTATTATCGGTATGCTCTTCGCATCCTCCCTGTCAAGCATTCTTATACACCTTGCTGCATCATAGCCATTCATAACAGGAAGCTGGATATCCATAAATATGAGCCCATAATATCCCGGTTCGTGCGCCATGAAGCGTTCAACCGCCACCCTGCCATTTTCGGCAAGCTCCACATTGACACCCGTTATTCCTATCAGCTCTGAAGCCACCTCGGCATTTCTTTTATTATCCTCAACAAGAAGAATATTTTTGCCGCTATATATATTATAGCTGCTCTCATACAATGTATTATAACCATTTTCCGTCCGGTTAATCTTCTCCTGCTGATATATTGTATCCGGCAGCTTAAGAAAAATTGTGACAGTGAACTTAGAACCCTTATTCACCTCACTCTCAACCTGTATCGTGCCATCCATCATTGAAACAATGTTCTTCGCTATTGAAAGCCCCAGTCCTGTTCCCTCAATACTGTTTATACGAGTATCCTCGGCTCTTGAAAACGGGTCAAAAATATATTTCATATACTCCTGCGTCATCCCAATACCGTTGTCCTCAAATATAAACTCATAACACCCTAACCTTGGTGTTCTCGGACTCTTTTCATTCAGGCTGATTGTGATATTGCCATACGGCGGAGTATATTTTACCGCATTCCCGAGAAGATTGACAAACACCTGCCGGATTCGCTGCGAGTCTCCCTCCACTGTTGTATGCTTTAATTCCCCGATATTAAGTGTAAGCTTATGATGCTTTTCATCTATCACCGCTCTGGACATTTCAATTAAATCCTGTGTGAGCTTTACAATGTCAAACTGCTCTGAACCCAATTCAAAATTTCCCGCTTCAATCTTACTCATATCAAGCACTTCGTTTAACAGCCCTAAAAGATGGGTACTTGACATATCAATTTTTTTCAAACAATCCGACACCTTTTCCATATCACCTAAATTCATCCGTGCTATGGTTGTCATTCCTATAATGGCATTCATAGGGGTTCTTATATCATGGCTCATTCTTGAAAGGAAATCCGATTTAGCCGCATTCGCCTGCTTAGCGGATTCATACGCCTTTACCAATGATATTTTATTTTTATACTCTTCAGCTCTCAGCCTGGTAACATCCTTTACCGTACACATTGCAACCATATCGTGTGCCGGGTCATCATAAACTATGAGTATTGTATGACGGATAACCCTTATTGAAGCTTCCCCGCGAAGCTTTGACTGAAATTCATGGACAATCTCTGCTTTGCCATCTAAAAATGACTGCATAATATGCTCGCGGTTATATATTTTCTTAAAGCTCTCCCTATCCTGCGACGACACCATTTTCTCAGCCCATTTATTTGCAAATTCATCAAATCTGCAAGGTACCGACAGCCCTACTTCATTAAGGACATCCACTTCCACTCCATCTATTGTCTCATACATCTCATCTGTTATACAATTGGCGGTAAGATTTATGTAATACACCATCGAGGCTCCTGAAACCATAGCCTGTCGATACTGTTCTTCACTTGTAAGATTCTTTCTTAATTGTTCATTTATAGACTCAAGACGCTGCTTCGCTTCAATTTCAGACTGCCTGCGGTCATCAATAAGCGAAAGGAATATAATTATAACAAGCTCGTCCGAAGCATGACTTACAATTGCTGCCCTAAGCTCAGTCCAATGCTGCCCATCCGACAGAAGCTGCGGAAGCTCCAGCACAATCGGTTCATCGCTTTCAGAAAAATGCTTTTTAACTGCTGCCGTACAAAAATACTTTTCAAATTTGCCACGATAGTCCGCATCCACCTTATTATAAATATACTCGTACAGCTTATCATACTCAGTTCTTCTCGGGAGTACTGCATCAACTACCGCATTAGCAAACAGCTCGCAGCGATTCAGCGTGAGATTAGCATATACAATGCATAGATATGTGTTACTCATGGCTGCAAAAATTGCATTTTTCTCCTTTTCCATAAGTCTTTCGCGCTGAATGTCTGCCTCTATATTCTTTGCGCTCATGTATATGCACTTAATGTTGCCATCCTTGTCCGACAAAGGTGTCAAAATAACCCTCAGCGCCTCAGGAAGTCCCGATTCCCCGATAATATGTACCTGAAATTCCGTCTCCTGTCTGAGTCTTTTCAGGTTATTTATCTCCATCTGCCACTTAAAAAAGCGATAATCCTGACTATATATGTGATTTTCGGCAATATTATCCATAAAGACATCAAAATCATACTGCTTTCCGGCTAAATCAGTTCTCGTTCCGCAATACATTATTATCGCTTTTTTTGAAATGACATCTATTTCAAGACAAATATCCATAAATCCCATCATATTATGGAACAAAACACGATTATATTTATAACTGTGAATATCGTAATCCGCAGCTGAACAGCCGTAACTGTTCCTTTCTCCCCCTGCTTCCTGCTCATCATTCATACTCAATCACCTTAAGAGTCAGCCCCTTAGCCGGTGCCGTAGGACCTGCTCCCTTTCTGTCCCTCTTATCAATTATTTTTTCAACTTCCTCCGGTCTCATCTGTCCTCTTCCCACCATAAGAAGTGTACCGGCAATAATTCTAACCATATTATACAAAAAACCATTCCCCTGTATGGTCATTGTAATAATATCATCCTTTCTCTCAAGTTCTAAGGAGTACACTGTTCTCACCGTATCCTTCACCTGGCTTCCCGAAGCCATAAAGCATACAAAGTCATGTGTTCCGACAATATATTCTGCTGCCCTTCTCATGCTGTCAATATCCAGCCTTCCACGGTAAAAATATGTATTGCGCCTTCTGTTCGGATCGGGCAATGCCGTGTTCAGTATCCTGTACTGATATGTCTTTCTGCAATCACAATGCCTTGGATGAAAATTATCTTCAGCTGCAATCGATTCGACCACTACAATATCCTCCGGAAGCAGGTTATTGAGTGCATATTTTATCTTATCGGACGGAATAGTTGTCTCACAGTCAAATACCGCCACATTCCCCTCTGCATGAACTCCGGCATCGGTGCGGCTCGCACCTATCAGGGGTACATCTGTGCCCATAAGCTTGTTGAGGGCGCTCTTAAGAGTGCCCTCAACCGTCCTCAGCCCGGGCTGTATCTGCCAGCCACAGTATTCTGTTCCGTCATAAGCTACACGAAGCATATAACGCATAAAGTATTCCCTTCCCCCTATTCCAATGCTTTTTCTATCTCTCTGATAACAATTTTCAGAGCCTTTATCCTTGCATAATATTTATTGTTGGACTCAAGTATATACCATGGTGCAAAATCGGTGCTTGTCCTGTGAAGCATCTCATTCACAGCATCCTCATACTGATCCCATTTTTCCCTGTTGCGCCAGTCCTCATCCGTTATCTTCCATCGCTTCTCCGGGGTGTTCTCCCTGTCCTTAAAGCGTGCAAGCTGCGTCTCCTTGTCTATCTGAACCCAGAACTTTATTATTACCGCGCCCCAGTCCTTAAGCTCCCTCTCGAACTCATTTATCTCATTGTAGGCTCTCTGCCAGTCATTCTGGCTGCAGAAGCCCTCAAGCCTCTCGACCATAACCCTTCCGTACCATGTTCTGTCAAAAATAGCGATATGGCCTGTCTTAGGAAGTCTTGTCCAGAAACGCCACAGATAATGCCTCGATTTCTCATGCGGTTCGGGACTGGCAATAGGGTGCACATCATACCCGCGCGGGTCAAGCGCACCTGCGATTCTCTTTATATTACCGCCCTTGCCTGCCGCATCCCAGCCTTCATAGGCGATGATAACCGGCACCTTCTTCCTGTACAGCTCATTATGGAGCTTGGCAAGCTTCTTCTGGCACTTTGCAAGCTGCTTTCTATACTCCATGACATCCATATCCTGATTAAGCTCAACCTCCGACAGCATCGGCATGCTCCTTAATCTGAACCTGTTCTCCGGTATAGCTGCCTCCTGCACACCTGCCTCAAGACTCTCGTCAAGCTTCTCTAAAAGAACTGACATCAGCTCAAGCTGTGCCCACTTCTGGTGCTTGGCATCTATAATATTCCACGGTGACCTGCTATCCTCGAAGCGCTGCATAAAATAATCGAACTGCCTGCAGCACTTATCATAGTTCTTATTCTGCCACTTGTCCTTATCGGATACCCTCCAGCTCGTGTTCTTGTCCTCAAGAAGTCTGTCCATTCTCCTTCTCTGTTCCTTCTTGGTGATATGGAAAAAGAACTTAACCAGCAGATATCCGTTATCCGCAAGCTGTCTCTCAAAGCACTCCACTGAACGGATTCCTCTCTCATATTCATCCTCCGATATTTTACCATGAAGCAGCTGTGAATTCAGCTCATCCATCCAGCCGCCCTCTAAGAACATGAACTTTCCCGCTTCGGGAAGCTGTGCAAAATACTTATACAGGAACGGACGTCTAAGCTCTTCCTCCGAGGGCTTATCCATCGTTCTCACATCGAAAAATCTCGGGTCAAGGTCTTTTATAACCTTTCCCAGCACACTTCCCTTGCCTGCCGCATCCCAGCCCTCCAGCACAACAAGCACCGGAAGCTTCTTCTCCTTGACCTGTATCTGTATATCCGCAAGTCTCTTTTTCGCCTCTTCAACGCCCTCATCAATCTCCGCATCAACAGGTCTTTTAGGTCTGTTCCAGTTATCAAGCATATTATCCCCCTTTTCCGGGCACCACGCAGCCCACACTATGATACTGTTAAAAATTCCTACACATAATTATACATGTATTTTATCACACTGCGTATCTAAACAAAACACTTTTTACCTTTGTCACAATAATATTTTCACTGCAATCATAACCGCAAGATATGCGAATATAATGATATACGCAACAGCATCGGCGCGTCTGTAACTGAGCGGCTTCATCTTGGTTCTGCCCTCACCGCCCCTGTAGCACTTGGCCTCCATAGCTGTAGCTAAATCGTAAGCACGTCTTATCGCAGAAATAAAAAGCGGAACCAGCAGTGGAACCATCGCCTTCGCCTTCTTTACGATGCCTCCTGTCTCAAAATCAGCGCCCCTCGCCTGCTGTGCCTTCATAATCTTGTCCGTTTCGTCTATCAGAATCGGTATAAATCTGAGCGCAATCGACATCATCATCGATATCTCATGAACCGGTATGCGGATAATCTTCAGAAATCCAAGGCTCTTTTCAAGTCCGTCCGTCAGGTCATTCGGTGTCGTCGTGAGTGTCATAAGCGAGGAACCCATTATAAGAAATACAAGCCTTACAGCCATAGCGGCCGCTATATATATGCCTTCCTTAGTCACCTTTATCTTCCATATCTGGAAAAGAACCTCGCCGTCTGTGAGAAATATGTTAAAAATAACGCTGAACATCAGCAGCATAAATACAGCCTTCAGACCTCTTAAAATAAATTTAACAGGAACCTTTGAGACTCTTATGCAGGCGAACAGAAACAAGCCCGCAATCGTATATATAAGTATATTCTGCCCTAAAAAAAGGGAAATAATGTATATAAGCGTCCAAAACAATTTAACTCGCGGGTCGAGCTTGTGGATTATCGAATTAGACGGATAATACTGTCCGATTGTTATGTCCCTTAACATTTAAAACCTCCAAGTGCCTTCTTCACTGTAGCCACAGCCTCCTCCATAGTGATTGCATCTGTATCCACATCAAAGCCGTTTGCTTTCAAATCATTCATAATGTACGTGAGCTGCGGAGCGGCAAGACCGATTTTCTCAAGTTCTCTATAATTTCTGAATACCTTTTTAGGTATATCATCGTACATAACCCTTCCATGGTCAAGCACTATAAGCCTTCCGACATATTTTGCGACATCCTCCATGCTGTGTGACACAAGAATTACCGTTATTCCTGTCTCCTCATGCAGCTTCTTTATCTGGTCAAGAATCTCATCCCTGCCCTTCGGGTCAAGCCCGGCTGTCGGCTCGTCAAGTATAAGCACCTCCGGCTTCATGGCAAGAACACCCGCAATCGCCGCTCTTCTCTTCTGTCCTCCGGATAGCTCAAACGGTGAATTGTAGAACAATTCCTTGGGGAAGCCTACCATCTCCAACGCCTCAAAAGCCCTAAGCTCGACATCCTTCTTATCCAGTCCAAGGTTCTTAGGTCCGAAACACACATCCGTGAACACATCACTCTCAAAGAGCTGGTGCTCAGGATACTGAAAGACAAGCCCCACCTTGCTTCTTAGGTTTTTCATCACAAAGCCCTTTTCATATATGTCCTGTCCGTCATAATATATATTTCCGCTCGTAGCCCTGAGCAGACCATTAAGGTGCTGTGTCAACGTAGATTTACCTGAACCCGTGTGACCTATAAGCCCGATAAATTCTCCCTTATCGATTGTAAGACTCACATCATCAAGCGCCTTCTTCTCGAAGCCGCTCCCCTCACTATATACATAATTCACCTTATCCAATATGATTAGCATGAAGTACTCCTTCTATCTATATGATTGTGCTTCGCCACCTTAATAAGCTCCTGCGTAAATTCCTCTATCGTAAGAATCCCCCTCTTCATCGGAAGCCCAGCCTTCTCAAGTTCAAACGCAAGCTCCGTTGTGTGAGGCACATCAAGCCTCAATGCCTTTAAGTGCTCGACCTTTGAAAACACCTCACGCGGCGTACCGCTTAAGACAACCTTTCCTTCATCCATCACAAACACCTTATCTGCTCCTATTACCTCATCCATATAATGCGTTATGAGAATTACTGTCACGTGCTCCTCTTTGTTGAGCTTCGTTATTGTGGCTATAACCTCCTTGCGTCCATTAGGGTCAAGCATAGCTGTCGGCTCATCAAGCACAATGCACTTAGGCTTCATCGCAAGTATTCCCGCGATGGCAACCCTCTGCTTCTGTCCGCCTGAGAGCTTGTTAGGTGAGTGGTGCCTGTATTCTGTCATACCGACAGCTTCAAGTGACGCATCAACGCGCTCCCAGATTTCCTCCGTTGGTACTCCTAAATTTTCCGGTCCGAATCCTACATCCTCCTCAACTATGGTTCCGATAATCTGATTGTCCGGGTTCTGGAAAACCATTCCCGCCGTCTGCCTTATATCCCACAGCTTAGCTTCATCCTTTGTATCCATTCCGTCCACCCATATAGTTCCCTCCGTCGGTGAGAGAAGTGCATTTATATGCTTGGCAAATGTGGATTTTCCGGAGCCGTTATGCCCTAATATTGCAATAAATTGTCCCTGTTCTATATCAAGAGATACGTGGTCAACCGCAGTTTTCACGTTCTCAATGTTATCCTCTTCATCTCTGATTATATATTCAAATGTAAGATCCTTTGCCTGTACAATACCCATGTCTGTCCTCTTTCTGTTGCAGCCCTCTTCTATCTCTTTGCAGACCTCCCCATTCATCCGCAATCCCACACTTAACTTACATACTAAAACACACTAATGCCTGTTGCCACATACATATTCTACATCCTAAATAGTCTGCAGAAGTAACATCCTGTATTCAGAAAAAGCGAATGCTGCCCTGCAACATTCGCTTCCTGTTAACTTAATATCAACAATATACGCAATCCGCTTTCGCTTCCTGCTCATATAAAATAGATTATACTAACTCGATTACTACTTCCATAGCAGCATCGCCCTTACGTGGTCCAATCTTTACGATTCTTGTGTAACCACCGTTACGGGACTCATACTTAGGAGCGATCTCGTCAAATAACTTAGCAACTAAATCAACTTCCTTTGTATTCTTCTTTCTTCCGGCTGCCTCAGCAGGAACCTCTGTTACAGAGTAAAGAACCTTGTTCATCTGCTTTCTGGCATGAAGTCTTGAAGGCATATCCTTCTTAATCTTCTTCTCAACTGTATCATATACAGTCTTCTTCTTGCCATCAACAACTTCCTTAACTCTCTTACCTTCGCTGTCCTTACGGGCAACCTTAGCCTGAACTGTTACTTCCTCGAAGTTATCCTTCTCCTTAACAGCCATAGCGATAAGTCCCTCTGCAACCTTGCGGATTTCCTTAGCCTTAGCCTCTGTTGTAACAATCTTGCCATTGTATAATAAAGCTGTTACCTGATTTCTGATTAAAGCCTTTCTCTGGCTTGATGTTCTTCCAAGTTTTCTATACTTTGCCATTTTAATTTTCCTCTCTTTCATGGTGCATCCGGCCACGCACTTTGGACTTACTTACCGAATGTAAATTAGTTCCACATAGAGAAAATTATTAGCGTACACTTTGGATTTACCGCTAATAATTATCTATTTATGCTTTATATACTTTATTCTTCTGAAGGGTTAAGCTGAAGTCCAAGCTCCTTTAACTTAGCTAATACTTCCTCTAATGACTTACGTCCGAGGTTTCTTACCTTCATCATATCGTCTGAAGTCTTATTACATAATTCTTCAACCGTGTTGATACCGGCTCTCTTTAAGCAGTTATATGAACGAACTGATAACTCAAGTTCATCAATGCTCATCTCAAGAACCTTCTCCTTCTCATCGTCTTCCTTCTCTACCATGACATCAATCTTCTTGGCATTCTCGGATAAATCGATGAATAAGCTGAGATGCTCACTGAGTACCTTTGCGGCAAGGCTTACAGCCTCATCCGGTGCAAGTGTACCATTAGTAAACACATCCAATGTAAGCTTATCATAGTCAGTAATCTGACCCACACGAGTATTCTCAACAGCCAAATTAACTCTCTCAACAGGTGTGTAGATGGAGTCAATGGCAAGTGTGCCGATTGGCTGATCCTCGCTCTTATTTTTCTCTGAGCTGACATAGCCTCTGCCCTTAGTAATTGTAAGCTCCATAAAAAGCTTGCAATCAGGACCGCCGTTAAGTGTGACAATTTTAAGGTCAGGATTAAGTATTTCAATGTCTGAGTCAACCTGAATATCAGATGCTCTTACAACACCTTCTCTTCCATCGCATTCGATGTAAGCAATCTTAGGCTCATTCGTCTCACTGTTGTTCTTGATAGCGAGCTTCTTGATGTTCATGATAATCTCAGCAACGTCTTCCTTAACACCCGGAATAGGACTGAACTCATGTAAAACGCCTTCAATCTTAACCTGGCTTACTGCAGCACCCGGTAATGAAGATAACATAATTCTTCTAAGTGAATTACCCAGTGTTGTACCGTAGCCTCTCTCAAGTGGTTCAACGACAAATCTTCCATACTTCTTGTCTTCAGACATCTCTGCAATTTCAATTTTTGGTATTTTAAAATCGAACACTGGAAAGCCCCTCCTTTTGGGTTATATTATGTGTGAGAGCGTTATACGGCCTAATTATTACTTAGAGTATAACTCGACTATAAGCATCTCATCAACAGGAACATCAATAACCTCTCTTGTAGGAAGGTTCTTAACTGCACCCTTTAAATTCTCTGAATCAGCCTCAAGCCACTCCGGAACTACTCTTCCGGCTGTTGCATCAAGGACATCCTTATATCTCTGAGAAGACTTGTTCTTTTCCTTAATCTCGATTGTATCGCCAGCCTTAACTAAGTAAGATGGAATGTTAACAGCCTTACCATTTACAAGAACATGCTTGTGATCTACGATCTGTCTGGCTTCCTTTCTTGTTCTGGCAAAACCTAATCTGAAGATAACATTGTCAAGTCTTGACTCAAGAATAACCATGAGGTTCTCACCTGTCTGGCCATTCATCTTCTCAGCCTTCTCGAAATAGTTGCGGAAAGGCTTCTCTAATACGCCATAGATGAACTTAGCCTTCTGCTTCTCTCTGAGCTGGAGACCATACTCGCTCACCTTCTTATTGGCTCTCTTTAACTGTCTGTTTGATTTCTTATCTATTCCTAAATAAATTGGATCTAATCCAAGTGATCTGCATCTTTTAAGAACAGGAACTCTATTAATAGCCATCTTTATTACCTCCTATTAGACTCTTCTACGCTTTGGTGGACGGCATCCATTGTGTGGAACTGGTGTAACGTCCTTAATGCTGGTAACTTCAAGGCCGCATGCCTGAAGAGCACGAATAGCTGCCTCACGACCTGCTCCTGGTCCCTTAACCATAACGTCTACAGTCTTTAAACCGTGTACTAAAGCTGCCTTAGTAGCAGTTTCTGCTGCCATCTGAGCTGCATAAGGAGTAGATTTCTTTGAACCTCTAAATCCTAGACCACCGGCACTAGCCCATGATAAAGCGTTACCCTCTGTATCTGTAAGTGTAACGATTGTATTGTTGAATGAAGCCTGGATATGTGCCTGTCCGCGTTCAACGTTCTTCTTAACGCGCTTCTTTGTCACTTTCTTTGTAACCTTAGCCATTTTCTAAACTAACCTCCCTTATGGGTTCCCTTGCGGGTTATTTCTTCTTGTTTGCGATTGTCTTCTTAGGACCCTTGCGAGTTCTAGCGTTTGTCTTAGTCTTCTGTCCTCTGACTGGAAGACCCTTTCTGTGACGGATACCTCTGTAGCATCCAATCTCCTGTAATCTCTTAATGTTGAGAGCTATCTCTCTTCTTAAATCACCTTCAACAGGTACTTCTAATGTCTCGATTGCCTTCTGGATTCTAGCAACCTCATCGTCTGTTAAATCCTTAACTCTGGTATCAGGGCTAACTCCTGCTTCGTTAAGAAGACGATTAGAAACAACGCGGCCGATACCGTAGATATAGGTAAGACCGATCTCAACTCGTTTTTCTCTTGGTAAATCAACACCAGCGATACGTGCCATGTGCTCTTACACCTCCATTGTTGTTTAACGTTAATGTTACATTGGGTATTACTTTAATAATTTATTTTAAGTGACAAACAACACCTCCGGGTGGTTCATCACTGCAGCCGCAAAATTCCGAAAGAGGATGAAACAACGAATGCTACGCTGCGCGTGCCATTCTTATGTTGGTAAATCAACCCTGCTTCTGCTTATGCTTTGGGTTCTCGCAGATTACCATAATATTTCCTTTTCTCTTGATGATCTTGCATTTCTCGCAAATAGGCTTAACTGATGATCTAACCTTCATGGTAAATCCTCCTTTCCATAAATGCACGCATAACCGCTTCGAAACGACATTCTCCACAGTCACAACTATACTACTTATATATTTATATGGAAGTCCGTTGTTGCAACTCGTGGTGAACTTCCCTATAAACTAAATAACTGAAAAAAAACGTCCTTCCTATAATATAGCATAGGTCAGGTATAAATTGCAAGCTTTTTTTCAAAATTATTTATCACGCCAGATAATTCTTCCCTTTGTCAAATCATACGGGGATAATTCAATTGTTACCTTATCACCAGGAAGAATTCTGATGTAGTTCATACGAAGCTTACCACTGATGTGTGCAAGTACCTGATGGCCATTCTCAAGCTCTACCTGGAACATTGCATTAGGAAGCTTCTCAACTACCTTACCTTCAATTTCAATTACATCTGACTTTGACATGTCTCCTCGCATTCTGCCGCAGTGCGGCCATATACAACCTACAGTTCTAATTCGGTAATGACAGAATCTCACATCCGTCCTTAGTTATAAGTATGGTATTTTCATAGTGTGCTGAGAGTGAATTGTCTGCACTGACAACCGTCCAGTCATCATCTAACCATTCAACCTCCCATGTACCCATGTTGATCATAGGCTCAACAGCAAGTGTCATTCCCGCCTGAAGCTTCATTCCGCGGAATCTCTGGCGGAAATTCGGCACCTCAGGCTCCTCATGGAGCTTCGTTCCTATTCCGTGACCAACCAAATCTCTTACAACTCCATATCCAAACTTCTCTGCGTAAGCAGCAATCGCATTGGATATTTCATGCAGATGTCCGCCATCCTTCGCATACTTGATTCCCTCGAAGAATGACTGTCTGGTCACATCGATAAGCTGCCTTGCCTCCGGGCTTATATTGCCTACGCCGTGTGTTCTTGCGGCATCGGAATGATATCCCTTGTAAATAACTCCTGCGTCAAGACTCACTATATCTCCGTCCTTGATTATTCTCTTCTTGGACGGAATACCATGCACAACTTCCTCGTTAACGGATACACATATTGATGCCGGATATCCATTATAATTAAGAAATGAAGGGATACAGCCATAATGTCTTATCTGCTCGTATCCGTACCTGTCTATATCATAGGTACTGATTCCCGGCTTGAGAAACTTTTCAAGGTCCTCATGGACTCTTCCAAGTATTCTTCCAGCCTCACGCATTAGCTCTATTTCTCTGCTGGACTTAATTGTAACTGACATATTAGCACCTTACCCTAAAATCTTTACAATTGCATTAAAGACATCTTCCATATCAACAGTTCCGTCTACCTCAGCAAGAACGCCCTTATTCTTATAGAAATCTATAAGAGGCTGTGTCTGCTTGTGATATACATTAAGTCTGTTCTGAACTGTCTCAGGCTTGTCATCATCTCTTAAAATAAGCTCCTTGCCACATCTGTCACATATTCCATCAACCTTGGTCGGTGCATATACAACATGATATGTTGAACCACATGATACACATGCTCTTCTTCCGGACATTCTGTTCACAATATTCTCATCAGGTACTTCAACATTGATAGCATAATCAATCTTCTCACCTGCGTTTGTGAGAGCCTCATCAAGAGCCTCTGCCTGAGGAATTGTTCTTGGGAATCCATCAAGCACATATCCATTCTTACAATCCTCTGCCTTAAAACGATCCATTATGAGATCGAGTGTGAGCTCATCAGGAACCAAAAGACCCTTATCCATATATTCCTTAGCCTTTTTTCCAAGCTCTGTGCCGTTTTTAATGTTGGCTCTGAAGATATCTCCTGTTGAGATATGAGGTATATTATACCTGTCCGCAATCTTCTTTGCCTGTGTGCCTTTACCTGCACCCGGAGCACCTAACATAATGATTTTCATTATAACTGCCTCCCTGAACAACGAATGATTTATTGTATGAATCATTATCCGTCAAAAACAAATCAACCTGATGACCTTTCGTGCGCCGGCGTACCGACTTACATCCAGCCATCAGGTTGAGTAAGAATCTGATTTAGAAGATTCTCGATGGCTTTCTTACAACCATCAATGCTTCTATCTGTCTTATTGTCTCAAGTACAACGCCCACGATAATGATGATAGATGTTCCACCAAATGATACGTCCGCATTAAATACACCTGAGAAGAAAATAGGAATAACAGATATTATTGTAAGTCCTACCGCACCGATGAAGATGATGTAATTAAGTATTCTTGTAAGATACTCAGCAGTTGGCTTACCAGGTGTTATACCACCAATAGTAGCTCCGCTCTTCTGAAGATTACGTGCAACTTCATATGGATTAAATGTTATTGATGTATAGAAATATGCAAAGAAAACAATCAATGCAATATATACAATCAAACCAATTGAATATATCGGTGCATTCGGATCACACCAGTTGCCCTGTGATAAACCTCTTAATATCTTTCCTCCAAATGAAGAATAATCAACATTGAAGAAGGATGCAATTACTACAGGAAATGACATTAATGACTGTGCAAAAATGACAGGAATAACGCCTGCTGTATTAACCTTAAGAGGAATAGCGGTCTTCTGTCCACCGGAACGTGCATTTCCGCTAATCTTCTGTGAGTACTGAACAGGAATATTCTTAGTACCAGCATTAAGATATACAATAAATGCTACCATTCCGATAATTACAGCCGCGATAATTACTATCGCAATAACTGCCTTGAGTACTGACTTACCCTGGATAAACTGCTGATAGAGGGTAACGAAATCCTCAGGAATTCTTGATACGATACTGATAACAAGGATGATGGAAATACCATTTCCAACTCCCTTATCTGTTATTCTCTCACCAAGCCACATAAGGAATGCTGAACCGGCTGTAAGTGTCACCACCATTACCAGTCCCTCTAAAAACATTTCAAAGCCGCTCATGGATGAATAGCCGCTGAAAAGGCCACGGCCACCGAATCCAACTGCCATCGCAATACTCTCGATTAAAGCAAGAGCTACCGTCACATAACGTGTATACTCTGCAATCTTCTTTCTTCCATCTTCGCCTTCCTTCTGCATTTCCTCTAAGCGCGGAATTGCAATAGTGAGAAGCTGCATAATAATAGAAGATGTAATATATGGTGTGATACTAAGTGCAAATACAGACATCGTAAGGAACGAACCACCTGTAACTGCATTAAAGAAATCAAAACCATCGCCACTCATAAGTGTATTAAAATAGGAAGTATCCACTCCCGGTATAGGGAGCAGACTTCCAAAACGTACCACGAGAAGCATTAAAAACGTAAAGAGGATTCTCATGCGAATCTCTTTGACCTTCATTGCGTTGGCCAATGTCTTAAACATTAGATCACCTCGCAGGTTCCACCAAGTGCCTCAATCTTAGCCTTTGCTCCCTCGCTGAAAGCGTTAGCCTTAACATTGAGCTTCTTAGTTAATTCTCCATTTCCAAGGATCTTAACGCCATCCCTAGGATTCTTAACGATACCTGTCTCAACTAATGTCTCAACAGTTACCTCAGCACCGTTCTCGAAACGCTCAAGAGCGCTTACGTTGATGCCTACGATTTCAAGAGTATTTCTGTTTGTGAAACCTCTCTTAGGTAATCTTCTATATAATGGCATCTGACCACCTTCGAAACCTGGTCTTGGAGCTCCTGAACGAGCCTTCTGACCCTTGTGTCCATAACCGGCAGTCTTACCATTTCCTGAACCGTGACCACGGCCTTTTCTGAAGCTATCAGTCTTAGAGCCCATAGCCGGCTGTAATGTTGATAAGTTCATCATAGCACCTCCTATCTAAAATAATTAGATTTCTTCTACCTTTACTAAATGTCTAACCTGGTTAAGCATTCCTCTGACAGCTGCGTTGTCCGGTAATTCCTTAACCTTGTGCATCTTGCTAAGACCAAGTGCCTCTACAGTCTTAACATGCTTTGGAACAGCACCGATTGTAGACTTTACTAATTCTACTCTTAACATATTTGCCATTTTAATATCCTCCCTTACTTGTAGAGCTCTTCAACGGACTTACCGCGAAGTCTTGCTACTTCTTCCGGAGTCTTTAACTGGCTTAAACCGGTAATAGTTGCAAGAACTACATTCTGCTTATTGTTTGAGCCAAGGGACTTTGTACGGATGTTCTTAATACCAGCCATCTCAAGAACGACACGGGCAGGACCACCGGCGATAACACCAGTACCTTCCGGAGCCTTCTTTAATAATACAGATGCGCTTCCGAACTTTCCGATATAGTCATGTGGAATACTGTCATTGTTATCAATAGGAACAGTAACCATCTGCTTCATAGCAGCTTCCTTACCCTTACGGATTGCCTCAGGAATTTCGATTGACTTACCGATACCGGCACCAACATGTCCCTGGCCATCACCTACAACAACTAAAGCTGAAAATCTGAAGTTACGTCCACCCTTTACAACCTTAGTTACACGCTTGATATCTACTACCTTCTCATTTAACTCTAACTGAGAAGCATCAACGATTGTATGTCTCATGTGTTTCTCCTTCCGCCTAGAACTCAAGGCCAGCTTCTCTAGCTGCCTCTGCTAATGCCTTAATTTTTCCCTGATATATGAAACCGCCTCTGTCGAATACTACAGTTGTGATTCCCTTCTCGATAGCTCTCTTAGCGATAACAGTGCCAAGGTAGCTTGCTGCTGCAACATCATTTGTATGCTCAAGCTCTGCCTTAACAGCCTTCTCTACTGTAGAAGCTGCTACAAGAGTATTTCCAACTGTATCATCAATAATCTGAGCGTACATATGATCATTACTTCTGAATACAGCTAAACGTGGTCTTTCTGCTGTTCCGTTAAAACGGTTGCGAAGTCTTCTGTGCTTATTCTGACGAATCTCTGCTCTTGATTCTTTACTAACCATCTTTGTCTCACTCCTTTAATTATTTCTTACCAGTCTTACCAACCTTACGTCTGATAACTTCAGTATTGTACTTAATACCCTTGCCCTTGTATGGTTCTGGGGATCTCTTAGCTCTGATTTCAGCAGCGTACTGGCCAACTTTTTCTTTATCTATACCTTTAACAGTAATCTTGTTTGTTGCTGTATCAACAACAGACTCAAGACCTTCTGGATCAACCATCTCAACAGGATGTGAATATCCTAATGATAATACTAAAGTCTTTCCATTCTTCTGTGCCTTGTAACCAACACCGTTGATCTCAAGCACCTTCTCATAACCCTGAGTAACACCTGTCACCATGTTAGCGATGAGTGTTCTTGTTAAGCCATGTAATGACTTCATCTTCTTTAAATCGTTAGGTCTGGAAACTACAACCTCAGCTCCCTCAACCTTGATTTCCATCTCCGCAGGTAATACTCTCTCAAGAGTTCCCTTTGGTCCTTTAACAGTCACTTTATTATTTTCTGCTATCTCAACTGTAACTCCAGCCGGAATAGCGATAGGCATTCTTCCGATACGTGACATGCCTGCACCTCCTTAAATATATTGAGAAGTAGTTTAACAGCTCTTGCGGTTAAACCCGGTAGCTGCATAAAGCAGCTACACATTATAGTTACAATCGCTCCGGGCGTGTACTAACTACCAAACAAAAGCGAGTACTTCACCGCCGACATTAAGCTTTCTGGCTTCCTTGTCAGTCATAACACCCTGATTTGTAGAGATAATAGCGATTCCTAAACCACCAAGTACTCTTGGAAGCTCATCCTTGCCTGCGTATACACGAAGACCCGGCTTAGAAATTCTCTTAAGACCGGAAATAATCTTCTCGTTCTTATCTTTACCATATTTTAATGTAATACGAATGTTCTTAGCAGTACCATCCTCAACGAGGTCATACTTAGCAACATATCCCTCTTTTACAAGGATATCAGCGATAGCTAACTTCATCTTAGAAGCCGGCACATCAACTGTGTCATGCTTTGATGTATTCGCATTACGAATTCTTGTAAGCATATCTGCAATTGGATCTGTCATTTGATTATCCTCCTATTAAATATAACGAAAGAAGCTTACCAGCTTGCTTTCTTAACGCCAGGGATCTGTCCCTTGTATGCTAACTCACGGAAGCAAATTCTGCAGATTCCATACTTTCTTAAGTATGCGTGTGGACGTCCACAGATCTTACAACGTGTGTATTCTCTTGTAGAGAACTTCTGCTTGCGTGACTGCTTAATCTTCATAGAAGTCTTAGCCATTGAATTTCCCTCCTAAATTATTTCTTGAATGGCATGTTGAAGAATCTTAATAATTCACGAGCTTCTTCATCTGTCTTAGCTGTAGTTACAACGATAACATCCATACCTCTTACCTTATCGATCTTGTCATACTCGATCTCAGGGAAGATAATCTGCTCCTTGATACCAAGAGCATAGTTACCTCTGCCATCAAAGGAATCTGCGCTAACGCCTCTGAAGTCACGTACACGTGGTAATGCAAGATTTACTAATCTGTCTAAGAACTCGTACATTCTCTCACCACGAAGTGTAACCTTACATCCGATAGGCATACCTTCTCTAATCTTGAAGTTTGCAACTGAGTTCTTAGCTCTTGTAAGAACTGCCTTCTGTCCAGCGATTGTCTCAAGCTCCTTAACTGCAACATCAAGGATCTTAGAGTTATCCTTAGCCTCGCCGACACCCATATTTATAACGATTTTATCGAGCTTTGGTACTTCCATAATGTTCTTGTAACCGAACTTCTTTACCATTGCATCAACGATTTCACTTGTATATAAGTCATGTAATCTACTCACCGTCACAGACCTCCTTTCTCAAATTAATCAATAACCTCTCCGGTTGATTTTGCCACACGGGACTTCTTGCCGTTCTCAAGCTTGTAGCCAATCTTAGTAGCCTTTCCCTTGTGAACATACATAACGTTAGAAACATTGATTGGAGCTTCCATACGGACAATGCCACCATTCTGGTTCTGTGCGTTAGGCTTTGTGTGCTTGGATACCATATTGACACCCTCAACAACTACCTTGTTATTCTTAGCATCGACGGAAACAACCTTTCCCTCTTTGCCCTTATCTGTACCGGTGATTACCTGTACGGTATCACCCTTCTTAATCTTCATTGCTGACATCTTAGACACCTCCCTATAATACTTCTGGTGCTAATGAGACAATCTTCATGAACTGCTTCTCTCTTAGCTCTCTAGCTACTGGTCCAAAGATACGAGTACCCTTTGGTGTCTTATCATCTTTAATAATAACAGCAGCATTCTCATCGAATTTAATATATGAGCCGTCCTTACGACGTGCGCCCTTAACAGAACGAACAACTACGGCCTTAACAACGTCACCCTTTTTAACAACGCCGCCTGGTGTTGCATCTTTAACGCTGGCAACGATTACATCACCGATATTTGCATATCTTCTTGTTGATCCACCCATAACTCTGATGCAAAGTAATTCCTTAGCACCGGTGTTATCAGCAACCTTAAGTCTTGTCTCTTGCTGAATCATCAGGTTAATCCTCCTTATTTGATTATAAACGATATCCTATTATTCCGGTCTGCTGATAAGCTCAACAAATCTCCATCTCTTCTCCTTTGATAAAGGTCTTGTCTCCATAACCTTTACAATATCACCGATCTGGCACTCATTGTTCTCATCATGAGCCTTTAACTTATATGTCTTCTTCACAATCTTGTTGTAAAGAGGGTGCTTTACGTGATCCTCAACTGCTACAACGATTGTCTTGTCCATCTTATTGCTTACGACCTTACCGGTACGTGTCTTTCTTAAATTTCTTTCTTCCACAACAGTTCCTCCCTTCTAGGATTACTCAGCAGCATTAACTTTTTCAGCAATGATAGTCTGAATTCTTGCGATATTCTTTCTAACATCCTTGATTCTGCTTGTGTTATCTAACTGATTAGTTGCGTTCTGGAATCTTAAATTGAAAAGTTCTTTCTTAGCAGCTACTAATTCTTCATTTAATTCTGTAGCTGATTTTGCTCTTAAATCTTCTACATACTTATTAATTTTCACTGTTGTCACCGCCTTCTAAATCCGCACGTGAAGCTATCTTACACTTTAACGGAAGCTTGTGCATTGCAAGACGTAATGCTTCTCTGGCAACCTCATCAGATACACCTGAGATCTCGAACATTACACGTCCTGGCTTAACTACTGCTACCCAATACTCTACATTACCTTTTCCTTTACCCATACGAACACCAAGAGGCTTCTGAGTAAATGGATGATCAGGGAATATATTAATCCATACCTTACCACCACGCTTGATGTAACGTGTCATGGCGATACGGGCTGCTTCAATCTGTCTTGAACTGATCCATGCTGGCTCCATTGCTACGATGCCGTACTCACCCTGGAGAATCTTGTTTCCACGAGTAGCCTTACCTGCCATAGAACCACGGAACTGCTTACGATGTTTAACTCTCTTAGGTAATAACATTATGCTTCGCTCCCTTCCTTAACTGCCTTTGTTGGAAGCACATCACCCTTGTAGATCCAAACCTTAACGCCGATCTTACCGTATGTGGTGTCTGCCTCAGCAAAACCATAGTCGATATCTGCACGTAATGTCTGAAGAGGAATTGTGCCTTCTGTGTAGAATTCTGAACGAGCCATATCAGCTCCACCAAGACGTCCTGCGCACATTGTCTTGATACCCTTAACGCCAGACTTCATTGTTCTGGACATTACAGACTTCATTGCTCTTCTGAAAGATACACGGTTCTCAAGCTGGAGTGCGATGTTCTCTGCTACAAGCTGAGCATCTCTGTCCGGTCTCTTGATTTCCTTAATATCTAATGATAACTTCTTGTTTGTAAGCTTCTGAGTCTCAACTCTGAGTGCATCAACATCAGCACCGCCCTTACCAATAACGACACCAGGCTTAGCTGTGTGGATGATAACCTTAACCTTGTCGGAAGCTCTCTCTATCTCAATCTTAGCGATTCCGGCACTGTATAACTTCTTCTTAAGAAACTTTCTGATGTTGTAATCTTCTACAAGATTATCAGCGAAATCAGCTTCTGCGTACCACTTGGAATCCCAGTCTTTTATAACGCCGACTCTTATGCCATGAGGATTAACTTTCTGTCCCATAATGTCCTCCTTATCTCTCATTAAGCACGATAGTGATATTGCTCATTCTCTTCTCGATTCTGTAAGCTCTACCCTGTGCTCTAGGTTTAACTCTCTTCATGATTGGGGCGCTGCCTGCGTAGCACTCCTCAACATAAAGGTTCTCAGCCTTCATACCATTGTTGTTCTCAGCATTGGCAATAGCTGACTTTAATAACTTCTCTATAAGTGTGGAAGCGTATCTTGGGTTGTAAGTTACGATAGCAAGAGCTGTTGTAACATCCTTACCTCTGATAGCATCTAATACGAAACATGCCTTCTGTACAGAAACTCTTGCGTAAGATAACTTAGCAGATGGTCTTGTATCCTTAACGGCATTTCTCTCTCTCTTAATTTTAGATCTATGTCCCTTTGCCATGGATTAAACCTCCTTTCAAATTGTACGAACTAACGAGACTTTGTCTTCTTCTCGTCTTTTCCATGTCCTCTAAAAGTTCTTGTGGCAACGAATTCGCCAAGCTTGTGTCCTACCATATCCTCTGTAACATATACAGGAACATGCTTTCTGCCATCATGAACTGCGATTGTATGTCCAACCATCTGAGGGAAAATTGTAGAACGGCGTGACCAAGTCTTAATTACTGACTTCTGTCCGGATTCGTTCATAGCAGCTACTTTCTTAAGTAAGCTCTCGTCTGCAAATGGTCCTTTTTTAAGTGAACGAGCCATTGGTTCATTACCTCCTATTATTTAAAGTTCTTACCGTCTCTTCTTCTTACGATAAGCTTGTTAGACTGCTTGTTGTTCTTTCTGGTCTTGAGACCGAGTGCCGGCTTGCCCCATGGTGTTACAGGACCTGGACGACCAATACCAGTCTTACCTTCACCACCACCGTGTGGATGGTCATTAGGGTTCATTACGGAACCACGAACAGTTGGGCGGATACCCATATGTCTCTTACGTCCAGCCTTACCTAAGTTGATGAGGCTGTGGTCACCATTGCCAAGTGTACCGATTGTAGCACGGCAGATGATAGGAACCATTCTCATTTCGCCTGATGGAAGTCTGAGTGTTGCATACTTGCCTTCCTTAGCCATGAGCTGTGCTGAGTTACCGGCTGCACGAACGAGCTGTCCACCCTTACCAGGATATAACTCAATGTTGTGTACCTCAGTACCTACAGGAATCTCAGAAAGTGGTAAGCAGTTACCTACTCTGACCTCTGCGCCTGCACCGTTCATAACTGTCATTCCATCTGTTAAACCAGCTGGAGCAAGGATATATGCCTTCTCACCATCAGCGTAAGCGATAAGTGCGATGTTAGCTGTTCTGTTTGGATCGTACTCAATACCAAGAACCTTAGCTGGGATGCCATCCTTATTTCTCTTAAAATCTATTACTCTATATTTCTTTCTGTTTCCACCGCCGCGGTGTCTTACAGTAATCTTACCCTGGTTGTTACGACCAGCGTTCTTCTGAAATGAAACTAATAATGACTTCTCAGGAGTGCTCTTTGTGATCTCAGAGAAATCAGAACCAGTCATGTTTCTTCTAGAAGGTGTATATGGGTTATATGATTTGATTCCCATTATATTCTCTCCTTTCGACTATCTGTCACATGTTATCAGGCCCGGTCGGAGCCTATATTTCTTGTATCAGAACCCTGTGGTTCTATTTATTAAAGACCAGCGAAAATCTCGATATCAGCGCTGTCAGCTGTAAGCTGAACAATTGCCTTCTTCTTCTTTGCTGTCTTGCCGTATGTCATTCCTCTTCTGCGGGTCTTGCCATCGAGGTTCATTGTGTTAACGCCTGCAACCTTAGTACCTGCGAACATCTTCTCAACAGCTTCCTTGATCTGAGTCTTGTTAGCATCAGGATGAACAAGGAATGTATACTTCTTTGCAGCCATGTCAGCCATGCTCTTCTCAGTAACAACCGGCTTTAAAATTACGTCATAATACATTAAGCTTGCCATTATGCATACACCTCCTGGATTGTTCCAACAGCTTCCTTGGAAACAACCATTGTATCATACTTAAGGATGTCATATACGTTGATTGTATCAGCTGTTGCTGTCTTAACGTCCTGAATGTTTCTTGCGGAAAGAATTACATTCTTGTCGTCATTTGCTGTTACTACTAATGCCTTAGCAACCTTTAAGTTGTTAAGAACATTTACCATATTCTTTGTCTTGATATCGTTGAAAGTAAGACCCTCAACTACGATGAACTTCTTATCCTCTACTCTTGATGTAAGAGCTGATAATAAAGCTGCTCTCTTCTCTTTCTTGTTCATCTTGAAAGAGTAATCTCTTGGCTTCGGAGCGAATACAACGCCGCCGCCCTTCCACTGTGGAGCTCTGATGGAACCCTGTCTTGCATGACCTGTTCCCTTCTGCTTCCATGGCTTTCTTCCGCCGCCGCGAACCTCTGCACGAGTCTTAGCACTCTGTGTTCCCTGACGGTTATTTGCAAGCTGGCTCACAACTGCCATGTGTACTAAGTGCTCATTAACTTCTACACCGAATACAGCATCGTTAAGCTCTATTGTGCCAACTTCTTTGCCTTCAATATTATAAACAGATACGTTTGCCATCTGTGTGTTCCTCCTTCCTTAACAGCACTACTTCTCAAATTTTACTGTCTCTTTGATAGTTACAAGAGACTTCTTTGGTCCCGGTACAGCACCCTTAACTAAGATTAAGTTGTTCGTGGCATCAACCTTAACAACCTCAAGGTTCTGAATCGTGATCTTCTTATTTCCCATATGACCTGGCATTCCCTTGCCCTTGAATACTCTACCCGGAGTAGTTGCAGAGCCGTTAGAACCCTGATGTCTGTGGAACTTAGAGCCGTGTGCCATAGGTCCTCTGGACTGGCCTAATCTCTTGATTGCGCCCTGGAAGCCCTTTCCCTTGGAAATTGCTGTTGCGTCAACCTTGTCACCTGCTGCGAAGATGTCTGCCTTAATCTCATCCTTTACAGAATAATCAGCAGCGTTCTCAAAACGGAACTCCTTAACATACTTCTTGCTTGTAACGCCGGCCTTCTCAAAGTGACCCTTTAAAGCCTTGTTAACACCATGTCTGTTTCTGATTTCTTTCTTGCCGCTCTTGTCTTTTGCTACGACCTTTTCCTTAGCATCAACAAAACCAACCTGTACTGCTGCGTAACCGTCATTCTCAACTGTCTTAACCTGTGTTACTACACAAGGACCAGCCTGAAGAACAGTTACCGGAGTGAGAACTCCGTCTTCGTTGAAAATCTGTGTCATTCCAACCTTTGTTGCTAAAATAGCTTTCTTCATTGTTTTACCTCCTGTTTAATCTACAGCGGACCCCAATATTCCGGGGTCATCCTAGAACAGTCAATATAAGTGGAACAAATTCGGTAAAATGTGTTGCTTCTATATTAAACCCTTCAGGACTTCTTAATTAATTCTTGCTGACATCCAATTATTTCATCTTGATGTCAATCTGCACACCTGCTGGCATCTCTAAACGAGATAATGCTTCAACAGTCTTCTGTGATGGAGTAATGATATCGATGAGTCTCTTATGAGTTCTCTGCTCGAACTGCTCTCTGGAATCCTTGTACTTGTGAACAGCTCTAAGAATTGTAACAACTTCCTTCTTAGTAGGAAGAGGTACCGGTCCGCTCACCTGAGCCCCTGTCTTCTTAGCACTCTCGATAATCTTCTTGGCTGACTGATCAACTAACTGATGATCGTAAGCCTTCAATGTGATTCTCATTACTTGACTTGCCATAAAAAAAGCCGCCTCCTTTTCGCACTATAAATCAGTACGACAAGTGGTGACTGTACACATGCCCGCGCGTATCCTCTGCTCATTCGCACACAAATGTGCATACTTTTCGTGCAGTAAGCTTCTTCGCGTTTCTCTCTGTCTTCAAAGCTTTCGCTCGACAGATTCTTAACTTGTACAGTGACTTGTCGCCAGTTTCCTAACTTGACATTCGCTCCACGGAACACCTGCAATCAATGCAGCAACCTCACGCTTCTACGCTATCAATGTCACAGCAAATGATATGTTACTATATATCTTAGGAAAATGCAAGTACTTTTTAAAATTTTTTAAAATATTTTTGCGGCTTGGTTATATCAATTGATTTTATTACAACGGTGCCATGTGTATCATAGCATATTAAAAGCAAAAATGCAACTAGATTCCGCATAATTTTATTAGTTTCTTCCTATATATAATAACGCCTCCCCCTTCCATATTGCCAATGATGGCTTGCCACTAATTCAATCATAGTATATAATATGTAAATAATAACACATCTTACGGAAAGGATTAAAATATGTGGATTGCAGATAGATGGAAAGATTATGAGGTTATGGATACCTCATCAGGGGAAAAGCTTGAACGCTGGGGAAATTACACCCTTGTCCGCCCTGACCCACAGGTAATATGGAACACTCCTAAGAAGGCGCGCGGCTGGAAGAATATGAATGGCCACTATCACAGGAGCAGCAAGGGTGGCGGTGAATGGGAATTTTTTGATTTACCCGAACAGTGGTCGATTGATTATGAAGGTGTCGGCGGCAAGCTCACCTTCAACCTCAAGCCGTTCTCATTCAAGCACACGGGGCTTTTCCCTGAGCAGGCTTCTAACTGGGACTGGTTCGGAAAGAAAATAAAGGACGCTGTTTCCTCGGGCCGTGAAATCAAGGTTCTCAACCTCTTTGCCTACACCGGTGGTGCTACTCTCGCCGCTGCCTCAGCAGGTGCGAAGGTAACCCATGTTGACGCCGCCAAGGGCATGGTAAGCTGGGCAAAGGAAAATGCCGTATCCTCCGGACTGGGTGACGCATCTATCCGCTGGCTTGTCGATGACTGTGGAAAATTTGTCGAGCGTGAGATAAGACGCGGGAATAAATACGATGGCATAATAATGGACCCACCTTCCTACGGAAGAGGTCCTAAGGGTGAGATATGGAAGATTGAGGATTCGATATATCCGTTCATACAGCAGGCAGAACAGCTTTTAAGCGATGACCCGCTGTTCTTCCTAATCAACTCGTACACAACAGGTCTGGCACCATCCGTACTCACCTACATGATTTCTACAGCCATTATTCCAAAGCATGGCGGAAGCGTTGAATCAGGAGAGCTTGGACTTCCGGTATCCGGAAACGGACTTGTGCTTCCTTGTGGAGCCAGCGGAAGATGGAGCAGATAATGTACGGATATTATTATCACTCAATCAGTGACCTGTATATCCTCGGCATTATATTAATAATTTTCGGCGTCGCCAACCTGCTCGGTCATGGGCGCACACCCGGGACATACAAGAGCTATTACTATGTCCTCCGCTACAGAAGGCGCAACGGGCTCATCCGCCTCATATCAGGCATACTGCTGATTATCATTTGTGCGCTGTCCAAAAGCATCGGCAAAACCACTTTCACAGTGATGCTCCTGCTGCTTACGGCTGCCATAATTGTTTTTACAATCATCAATGAAAAGAGCATCAAATAATTTTAAGTTAAAAACATCTGCATTTTAATGCTGAAAAGGCTGTCACCTCAAAAATCAGGTGGCAGCCTCTTTTTTGCTTGGCTTATTCTCCTAGAATCCAAATAGTCCCTTCTTAGCGTAAGGCTCCCTGCTTATTCCTGTTACAGTGTAACCTGTTGCATCAATTGTTGACTTAATCTGCTCGTCGGTAAGTCCCTCCTCGGCAATTATAACAGTCTCCTTCTTAGCATGTGATGATGATACCTTCTTAACCTTGAGTGCATTTCTGACCGCATCATTCACATGTGCCTCGCAGTGGCCACACATCATTCCATCAACACCAACTGTAATCTTTTCCATATTCCTTTACCTCTTTCTTTTTATTTATCTTTTTATTTTTTAATATGCATTTATTTATAACGCTATTAGATAGCTGCATACTTCTTATAACTTCTTAATTTTTATATAATACCATTTTCTATGATGTTGCCCTGTTCCATACCTAGCCAAAAGCAGCACGGAGGCTGCTTTAGAAGCAATGCATACACAGATGTATGCCGGCTTCGGTGGCTAACGTATAGAAAGACCTTTATCAGAGTTCTTAGAACATCTTGCTTCGGACAACGGAGCTGATATGCATAAATATAATGCGTTATACACCCGTACATTAAGTTGGCATGTTTTGACTCCAACATCATTTTCTATAATGTCATTGTCCATAACTCCATTATCGCACAGACTAGTCCTTAAAAAGATTAAGACGCAACGCGTTAGTCACCACGCAGAAGCTTGACAGGCTCATTGCCGCTGCTCCGAACATCGGATTGAGCGTCCAGCCAAAAAGCTGAATCCACACACCTGCTGCAAGCGGTATACCTATAATATTGTATATAAACGCCCAGAACAGGTTCTCATGGATATTGCGGAGTGTAGCACGGCTTAACCGTATCGCGGTAACAACATCGCTCAGCCTGCTCTTCATAAGCACCACATCAGCAGCATCAATAGCTATATCCGTTCCTGCACCTATGGCAAGTCCTATGTCGGCGGATGTAAGGGCAGGTGCATCATTTATACCATCACCGACCATTATAACCTTGCCGCGTGACTTAAATCTGCCCACTGCTTCCGCCTTTTCATCCGGCAGTACACCTGCAATGACTTCGTCAACTCCCGCCTGCGCGCCTATGGTCCTGGCTGTCTTTTCATTGTCCCCGGTGAGCATTACGACATGGATACCCATATTTTTTAGCTGTCTTATAGCCTCCGGGCTGTCTGTTTTTATGACATCTGCAACCGCTATTATTCCAAGCAGCCTGTCCTTCTCAGCAAAAAACAGTGCTGTCTTCCCCTCCTCCGAGAAGCTGTCCGCCACCTTAACTGCCTCATTCAGGGCATTAACTGCCGGCTCCCCCGCTTTTCCTAACACATTCTCTATAAATCCTGCATTTCCTCCGTATATTCCGGTGCCTCCTAAGCTTCCTGCAAGGCCACTTCCGGGAACTGCACTGAAATCCTCCACAGTACCAAGCAGCTTAGCCTTGGCAAGCAAACTTTCCTCATTTTCAACCCCCGCTATCACAGCCTTTGCAAGTGGATGTTCGCTCTTACTCTCAATAGCATACGCTTTCATAAGAAGCTCATCACGGCTCACTCCGGCTGCCGGGTACACATCCGTTATCATAGGTGCACCGCTCGTTATGGTTCCTGTCTTGTCCAGAACCACAACCTTCGCCTTACCTGTCTCCTCAAGGGATACTGCAGTCTTGAACATGATTCCATGCTTAGCACCCACTCCGTTTCCAACCATGATTGCAACAGGTGTCGCAAGTCCAAGTGCACAAGGGCAGCTTATGACAAGCACAGAGATAGCTCTTGCAAGCGCATAGCCAAAAGCATGTCCTGTCAGCAGCCATACTATAAAGGTCACAACGGCAATCCCTATTACAACCGGAACGAACACACCGGAAACCTTGTCCGCCACCTTCGCAATCGGTGCCTTAGTGGCAGCCGCGTCACCCACCATCTTGATTATCCGGGATAATGTGGTATCCTCTCCGACACGCGTAGCTTCGCAGACAATATATCCAAGCTGGTTTACCGTAGCAGCAGACACCTTATCTCCCTCAGCCTTATCAACCGGAAGACTCTCTCCGGTAAGCGCCGCCTCATTCACCGCGGTAGTTCCTTCTACTATAATACCATCCACCGGAATGCTGTCACCCGGATGAACCACAAAGTAATCTCCCTTGTGAACCTGCTCAATCGGAACTGTTACCTCTTCTCCGTCTCTTTTAACAACTGCCGTCTTAGGTGCAAGCTTCATAAGTCCTTTAAGCGCATCCGTAGTTCTGCCCTTGGATATTGCCTCTAACAGCTTACCCACGGTGATAAGTGTAAGTATCATCGCAGCAGACTCAAAGTAAAACTCATGCATATAAGCCATAACAGCCTCTGTATCGCTCCTGAGCTGTGCAGATGTCATCGCATACAGTGCGTACACACTGTACACATACGAAGCCGCGGAGCCCAATGCAACAAGTGTGTCCATATTAGGTGCCCCATGCGCAGCGCTCCTGAAACCGCTTATAAAAAATCTCTGGTTTATAACCATAATCATGGTTGCTAAAAGAAGCTGCGTAAGCCCCATTGCAATGTGATTCCCGTCCATAAAAGAGGGCAGCTTCCAATTCCACATCATGTGACCCATTGAAATATACATGAGCGGAAGCAGAAGTACAGCCGAAGCCACCAGCCTTTTGACCATAACTGGCATCTCCTTATCCTTAAGTAAATCCTCATCCGCAGAAGCCGCACTGCTCTGCGCCGCACTGCCCTTGTCCTTCTTAATCGAAGCGCCATATCCAGCCGCCTTCACTGCCTTTATAATCTCCGCGCTCGAAGCCGTGCCCTCGACTCCCATCGAGTTAGTGAGCAGGCTCACAGAGCACGATGTGACTCCCGGGACCTTGCTCACAGCCTTCTCAACCCTCGCCTGACAGGCGGCACAGCTCATCCCTGTAACCTTATATTGTTCCAAGCTTCATCTCTCCTTTCGCTATTTCATAAGCCTCTGGATAACCCCCACAAGCTCATCAACCACCTCATCATTCCCTTCACGTATATTCTCAGCCACACAGGTTCTTATGTGATTCCCTAAAAGAACCTTATTAAAGCTGTTGAGTGCGGCATTGATAGCCGCAACCTGCACCAGCACATCCGTGCAGTACGCGTCCTCCTCTATCATATGTTCGACGCCTCTGACCTGTCCCTCTATACGCTTCAGCCGGTTTAACAAATCCTTATATTCCTTCGGTGAACGCTCCTTATGCTTCTCGCAGCAGCAGCACTTGTTCTCTGTCTTTCCGCCGCATGCCGGACAATTATCCTTATTGTTCTCCATAATACCCTCCTGACAGCCTTCTGATTGATACCTAAAAAATCCTGCATAGAATCGTATCTCTGCTCCATAAATGAAATGATATACCTCTCGGTCAGCATACCCCCATTAGGTATCCTGGCATTATATTATACCCCATTAGGGTATTTTGCAAGCACTTTTTATTTGATTTTTAAATAAATTTTGACTTTACTCATTGTAATGTATTCCATACTTATCAACATTGTGGGATATACCCTTGAAATGGAAGCCGTAATCGACACAGAATTGAAAATTGGTAAATAAAACAAAAAGCTGACAGAAATTCTGCCACATACATGCGCAGCTTTCATGCCAGCTTTTTTATTTAATCTAATGTAATACCAAATTCTTCCGGAAGGAATCTCGGACACACATTCTCCGATGATGTGATGACCGAGGCAGCGAGACGGCTTCCAATCTCCACCGCTTCGCTGAGCGTCTTTCCATAGGTAAGTCCGCTTGCGACACCTGCACAGAACGCATCTCCTGCTCCGGTTGTATCCTTTACGCGGACGCGCTGAGGCGGACATATTCCCTTTTCCCCGTTGACATCTGCATAGACTGCTCCGTTTCCACCCATCGTGACAATCATCGCCGGTATTTTTCCAAGGATGACACGCTTAGAAAGAATATCGCGAAGCTCCTCCGGGCTCTTATCCGCATAGTCCTCCATGAACAGCATTCCTGCTTCAAGCTGGTTACAAATGAAACAGCCAAAATGTTTAAGAAAATCCCTTCTCTCCACAGCTATACTCATATTGCTGACAACACCGTACAGCTTCTTGTTATACTGCTTTGCAAGTGCAACAACCTTCTTGATTATATCCTTGTCCATGTCGACCTCTACAATAACGGAATCCGCATTTGCGAAAATCTCATCGCCCTTCTCCTCAAGAAGTCCAAGTATAGGCATGAGATTAGGTCTCTGTGATATCGAACCCGCAAGGTCGCCATTATGGTCAAATACAGCAAGCCATGTTCCCATTCCGCCCGGCATCGTCATGACATAATCGGTATTAACCTTATGATTCTTAAGCTTCTTAACCACATCCTCGCCTAGCGCACTGTCATCGACAATGCCTACAAATGTTGGGCGAAGCTCAATATTGGCTATATCCTCAACTACATTTCTGCTCACACCGCCATGTATATACTCTACATGTCCCACATTTCTTCCATCAGGTATATAGATATCCTCCGGAAAGCCCTTGATATCCACAAACACTGCTCCCATAACTACTATTCCCATAAATAACTCCATTTCTATTATCACATTTATGTAGCATGATGTTGGGGTCAAAACATGTGCTGTAAAATTAGCGTGTATAACGTATTATATTTATGCATATCACGACTTTTGGGAGAAGCTTAGATGTTCTTAGAACATCTTGCTTCGGACAACGGAGCTGATATGCATAAATATAATACGTTATACACTCATACATTAAATTTGCATGTTTTGACCCACCACCATACTATGGAGCTATTATAAGACATACCGCCTGTTTTGCAAAGCTCTATTTTATCCCACTCCTTACAGCACCTTGCTCCCGTTAGCCGTGAGCTTGAACCTGGCTCCGAAAAGCTCTGCAGCATGTCTGCACATCTGCATACGTCCAAGAAATATATCGAAGTAATCGTACATTGTACATATACCTTCATCAATCTGGAGATTCAACGATATGAGCTTCTTCTCCGGCGATATTTTGAGTGTGGATTCTGTGACTGCATAATTTACACGGTCATGAATATCATACCTAGCTCTGTCCTTAGCTCTCACCCTGTCTCTTCGCACATCGGTCTTATCCGCTATGACAAGTGCGGCCGATATTATGTCCACCGCACCACCCGTAGATTCATCATGATTGGCAATCGCGGACACCACTGTCACTCTGTCCTCAAGGCTCATATCCGTCTGCCTTAAAAGCTCATTTGCCAGAAGTGCGCCATACTCCGCATGGTGCCTGCGGTTAATACTGTTTCCGATATCATGCATATAACCTGCAATCTTTGCAAGCTCAGTCTCATGTTCGCCGTAACCGAATTTTTCAAGTATCAACGCAGCTCTTTCCGCAACAAGGCTGCAATGAACCTGTGAATGGTCGGTGTAACCAAGTACGCCAAGATTATCATTTCCCTTCTTTATGTACGCATTTATTTCTTTATTTTTCTTTATCTCTCTGTATGTCATATTTTCCTCATTTCCGGGTTCAGCACCCTTTATATATTAGAATTGCAATGTTATCCTATTTTGATGATGTTGGGGTCAAAACATGTGCTATAAACTTAGCATGTATAACGTATTATATTTATGCATATCACGACTTTTGGAAGAAGCTTAGATGTTCTTAGAACATCTTGCTTCGTACAACGGAGCTGATATGCATAAATATAATACGTTATACACTCGTAAATTAAGTTGGCATGTTTTGACCCCAACATCATTTTAATAAGAGTATAACTCAGCCAATATAAAAAGTATTATCATTATATTGTAAAAACCATGTAAAATATTCTGCAGAACAAAACAATTTCCAAAATAATCCGTACTCACTTGAATAAATATCAATTCAATGATACACTGAATCGATAAAACCATTTTGATTGCAGGATAATTCCAAGATTTTCAATATAAAGCCACAGGGGAGGTCACAATATGCTTCGTGAAGGAGATTTAAACGAAATATCAGATGGAAGACTATACACATTAAATGATCTTGTACGCGCAGACTGTCAGGACTGCACAGGTTGTTCGGCGTGCTGCCGCGGTATGGGCAACTCCATTGTCCTCACACCTTATGATGTATGTCTGCTCACCAACAACCTCTCATGCAGCTTCGAACAGCTCATAGCCGACCGTGTCGAATTAAGTGTAATCGACGGGCTTATTCTTCCAAGCCTTAAGATGTCCGGTGACATGGAGCAATGCTCATTTCTCGATGAGAACGGCAGGTGCAGTATACACTCCTTCAGGCCGGGAATATGCAGGCTGTTCCCACTCGGACGCATATACGATGAAAATGGCTTCAAATATTTTCTACAGACAGGTGAGTGCCTTAACAACCACCGCACAAAAATCAAGGTAGAAAAGTGGCTGGACACTCCCGATATAGAGAAGAATGAAAGGTTTATATGGGAATGGCATGAGCTTTTGAAAAAGCTGCGAAACGCAACAAAGGCTGACCCGGATTACGAATCAGCCAAGAAGCGCAACATAATGCTGCTTCAGATATTTTATTTTACACCATACAGTATTGAAGCTTTCTATTCGCAGATAGAGGAGCGCATGGCACTTATCTAATCAGAAATTTTTTCCATGAAGTAAAGCCTTGAGGCAAAATCAGGGAAATGCCTTACCTCCTCAGAAAAACCCGTGGCGGCAAAGGCCTGCTTCAGCCTGACACCGCAATTCATCAGCATGCTTCCGCTCAGCTCATACTTTTCCGTCTCCCCCGGCATGGTTACGAATTTTGCGACCATGCCATGAAGAAGTGAGCCCTGTCTTATATGAATCGGTGCGACCGTATTTATCAAATCTCCGAATTCTTTTACATTATGCTTTAACGGTCTGTTATAAAAGCTATAGACAGCCTCAGGGTCAAGTCCCACAGCATAGTATTCTTCATTCTGTGTGTTCGCACGGACAAGCTCCTGCATTATCAGCCCTGCCGCCCTGCCTGCCTCCTCATCCACAACTGTCCACTGATGAATATTACCGGTGCGCTGGCGATAGAAGCTGCCAAACTGCATAGCGTGTCTCCATTTTTTGTAAATATCTATCTGTGTCTTTATCTCGCTCCTTTCAGCCCTGCTCATATCCACAAGATTACACTCGTAACCGCATATTCCAAAAGCCGCCACGTTAAAGCGTGTTGACAGTGGTGTAACGCGGAGCGTCTGATGATTCGGGCATGCTGAGACATGAGCCGAAACAGTTGACATTGGATAGCCGTAGCTCAGCCCCTCCTGTATATAGGCTCTGCTCACCGCATCCGTGTTATCGCTCGCCCATATCTGTGGGAAATAGCATAATATACCAAGGTCAAAGCGGTTGCCCCCGGCTGCACAGCCTTCAAAAAGTATATGCGGAAAACGCTCAGTCAACGTCCTCATAATCCTGCCGAGTGCCATCACATAGCGGTGCGCTGTCTCGCCCTGTGGTCTTCCCTGCGCCTTGAGATATTTAGAGTAATAATCGGAAAAAATCCTGTTCATATCCCATTTTACATAAGCAATATTCGCCGATGAAAACACCTTGGTCATACTGTCAATTATATATTCCGAAACCTCGGGATTACACAGGTCAAGTATTCTCTGATTGCGTCCTTCTGAGTGCGCACAGCCCGGAATATCCATCGCCCAGTCCGGGTGCAGCCTGTACAGGTCACTGTTTACATTGAGCATCTCCGGCTCAACCCATATTCCGAATGACATTCCGAGTGCATTTATCTTGTCACATATACCCTTAAGCCCATTCGGAAGCTTCTTCTTATTCACATACCAGTCTCCAAGTGAGCTGCTGTCATCATCCCTGTTTCCAAACCAGCCATCATCCATGACAAACAGCTCAATACCCACATCATGTCCCGCCTTTGCAAGCTCATATAGCTTTCTCTCGCTTATATCAAAATATGCTGCCTCCCAACTGTTAAGCAGCACAGGGCGTTCCTTATACTGCCACTGTCCTCGCACTATATGCTTTCTCACGAAGTCATGCATATTCCTGCTCATGGCATTGAAGCCCTTGTCCGAATAGGTCATTACCGCCTCCGGCGCTTCAAAGGTCTCCCCTGCGTCCAATATATAAGAAAATGACTGAGGATTTATACCGGCCACTATGCGCGTGCTGTCACACATGCCAGCCTCCACAGCCTCATAGTGATTCCCGCTGTAGATGAGATTAAGCCCGATACAACTTCCCTGATCCTGCGTGGTATCCTTCTTAGATATCATCACAAACGGATTTGCTCTGCTCGAAGATGTCCCGGTATAGGAGGAGTTGACATGCTTTCCTGCCGTGACAACTGTATCATGCCTTTCCATCTCCCGCGCCCACGCTCCGTTAAAGGTCGTGAATACATACCCTGTTCCGTCAATGTCCATCAGCATGCTCATAACACGTCTGATATCAACCCTAACATCGCTGTCATTTATGAGCCGGCAGCTTCTTCCTATCACGTCACAATTCTCATATACATAATAGTACAGCTCCAATGTAAGCCCATAATTCTTATCCTTTAACACCAGCTTAAGCTGTGACACCTCAGCCTCACTTCCGTATGAACACGGCAGAGTTGTAAGCTCATCCCTGCCGTTCTTTATCTCGAAGCTGTCATACAGAAAATCTGAGGTAAACGAACCATCATCATGCACAATCTCCAGAAACGGCTCTCTTATATCACCTTTTCCGTAGGATGACATCTCAAGTCTCGCCGCCTCAAGCGAAAATGACACATTTTCATCTGAATAGCTCACAGTATTTCCGACAGGTGTTGTCTGTTTGTGTGAGAGCGCCTCACCATGTCCTGCAATGGCTATCTTTTTTCCATAGTATAGATGCTCAGGATGTCCTGTAGGCAACACCATAAAAGCGTAGGTTGTGTTTCTTGTATCAAGAGTAAATAAGCCTTTATTTTCTGATATCATACTTATCCCTTCGTCTTAGTCTCACGGTTGAATGCCAGCTCCCTGGAAATCTCCTCAAGCTTCGCGTCGGTGAGTTTATATTTATTAACAAATATAATGAATGCGGCACACAGACCGAATATCGGAATCATCGCCATGGTTGTCCTTAACACCATTCTTGAACTATCTGAAAGTACGGCTGCCGCAGCTGCCTCTGTGGTATCCTTGCTTATCTTTCCTACCGAAATACATATACTTGCAGCAAGTACCGCAACTCCGCTCGCAAGCTTTACTACAAATGTCTGCATTGAAAAGATAATGCTCTCATCCCTGCGGTCGTTTTTGAGTTCCCCATAGTCAACCGTATTTGCAAGAAACACTGTGGTGAGCACAGTCAGCATGCCAAATGCGGCAAATATGAAAAAGCCCGGTACAAGGAGCACATACACGCTCGACACCCCAATGCACATCATCACAAACAACGTGAGATAACCCGTTATCGCCATCGCGAAGCTGACATAGAATACCTTGATTGAACTCATAAATTTTCTGAGCAGAGGGTAGAACAGCATCATTGAGATTATCTGCACAGCGCCTCCGACTGTGTTAAAGAGCACATAATTGGCATTCCAGTCCGAACCACCTATGTCATACTTGAAGAAATATATCAACAGATTGGATGTGATGTACAATGAGCAGTTGATAAGCACAATTGTCACAACCACAGTAACCGCCTGGTCATTGGAAAAGAGAGCCTTGAACATCTGGCCGACTGTCGGTGACTGCATATTCACCGTGGATTTTTCCTTAATGCAGATACAGGTAATGGTGATAAATACGATAAAAAGTATGGCAACTATAAGTGTAAACCACTTAAAGCCGTCCCTCTCAATAAGCTTGCCTGCCTCAAGCCCGGCAAGCTTTACAGCATCGGAAGCTTCTGCGGCATTTCCCGCATCGACAAGCACTGCCCTATCGGAATTTCCGATTCTGCCAAGCATAGGTACACATATCATCGTTATAACCGTGATTATCGCTGAGCCAACCCCTGCGCATGAGCGCGCAAGTGTTGAAAGGTTCTCTCTCTCCTTGCCGCCCTCTGTAAAAGCCGGAATCATTGACCAGAATGGAATATCAATCATCGTATAGGTTATTCCCCATGTGATATAAAGCACTGCCGCGTAAGCGACCAGTCCCCCACCCGTGACCGATTTAGGCACTGCAAACATGAAAAACAGGACAACGGCATTTAATACCGTTCCTATAAGCAGCCATGGTCTGAACTTACCCCACTTAGTCTGTGTCTTTGCAACGATAACTCCCATTATCGGGTCATTGAACGCATCGAATATTCGTGCCGCCATGAGTATGACACCCATAACCCATGAGCTCACGCCCAATAAATCCTGATAATAATACAGAATATAGCTTGCAGAAAGCATATACACCATATCCTTTCCTACAGCTCCAAGCCCGTAGGACGCTTTTTCCTTTGCTGAAAGCTTCATAGTACATCTCCTTTTCAATGTGTTATTTAATCAGGTAATTGCGAAACTCAGTGTGCCACAACCAGACGTTGTGAAATTTTGCTAGTACCCTTCCGGACACGTTCGCACTCCTTGAAAGCCGTAGCGGTACATAAGCGGCTAAAATACAGCCGCTAAGAACCGACGGCATTCAAAAGGTCCGGCAGTGTACTAGTAAAATTACACAACTGTCTACTGGCGAGAATACGTTTCGCAATTACCTCATTATTTCTTTCCTCTCATTGCAAGTTCGACCACCTTATAGGCGCCATCGTAAATGCCCATCTGCTTGTTTCTCACGATGTTACCGCACATGTCGGCAAGGAGGTTGTCATCGTTTATGAAAAGCTCCACCATCTGAAGGGTGTGTGCTGTGTCCTGACACTCAATGGTTCCGTCACCTATCTCCGCGGAATGGATTGCGCCCCAGCGCTCATGTCCGCCGACTCTCTTTATGAAGAGCTTGGGCACCGGATAGAAGGCAAGCTCACTTGGCTTTGTGACAAGGACATCGCAGCTTCGCAGTAACAGGTTGGTGCAGTAGACCGCGTCAAAAATATTGGAATGATAGAAGCCGTGGATTCCTCTTACTTCGCCTTCAAGCGCCTTTGCCGCAAACCTCTTTGTCTCATCCCAATCGTCAAAGTGCTCATGGGCTATATGTCCAAGCTGTGGTATTTCCGTCACAAGCTGTTCCCACACATTCTTGTAATCGCCCACATTCACATAGAGTGCCGCTTTTCCTGCCTTGATTGCCGGAAGAAGCCTCTTTATTATCGCCGCAAATATCTCCTTCTGTGCGCCTGCTCCGCCGATGGTGAGCAGAAAGCGCATCGGCTGTCCGCCCTTTTTTCTGGCAGCTCTGGCAGCACAGTCTGCCTCAATATTGGACACAAGCTCATGGTCAATATAATGTCCGGTATACACAAGGCTGTCGGCAGGCATTGGCTTTAGTACCTTCCTGCCATCCATGCCGTTCAATATCCTGTAGCCCAGGTAGGAGTTGTGTGTCTGTATCGTGTGTATGCTTCCCTCCGAAAGATGAAGAGCCATAGGCCAGTTATCCGGAATAGCATTCACAACATGCTTCATCCCGGCATGAACCGCAGCCTGTGCCGACCACACATGCGTGCCTACAACCGGTATGTCCTTCGGAACCTTTCTGTACACAGGTGCCATAAGCTCTGCATTCTTCTGGTCACAGGCATTGTAGGAGAGCTTTCTGAAGCCCTCATAGTTCACCGGCTCCCACACAAGCTTGTTAAAAAGTCTGCTTTTCTGTGATATTCTTGAACCTAATGAGTACAAATCATTCTGCGCGCTGATTACCTTCGTGCAGGTTGTATCAGGAAAAGAGTTTAAATCCATCCAGTACGGCGTATACCCCATGCTGTGTGCCGCTGAGGCTATTGCCATGGATATTCTGTAATGTCCGAAGCCCATCCTGATGTTTCCGACAATCAGTCCCTTCTCAATATCAAAATCCGGCTTTTCGGTCTGTGCGCCTTTATTTTTCCCAGACCTTGCAACCACTATGTCCTTCACGCCGAGAATATCTCCTATGTGCTTGTTGTCTCTTATCATAAGCTCATAGTCAACATTGCTGTCATCCCCGAATTTCTTTACATAGCCCTTCTTACCGCGGACGGCTTTCTTATACGTCGCCCTGCTCATCTTATTACCAAAAATAACCTTCGACTTATCCATGCCGCATCTCCTTCTCTATATTCTTAGCTAATTGCAAAACATAAATTTGTCAATACACAACGTCCGGATTTCGCAAACTTCGTTTCGCAATTACCTGATTTTTATCCCATTACATATAATGTCCACCACCTCAGCCAGCGCATCACTGTAGCTTATATGATTCTTTACAAGTACATCCCTCTTAAAAAACTGCTCAAGCGCCGCCTCGAACATCACCTTCACGATCACGGTGTCTATCTTCCTCACCACGCCTTCATCCATGCCCCGCTTCAGAAGCTCTATGGTCATATCCCACCCGCTCTCTAAGCGTTCTTCAACTCTGGTATAGATTCTTGGATACTTATCCTTCAGTATATACAGCTGGGCAAAATCTATATCCTTATATCCCTCCGGCAAAACCCCAAGAATTGCCTGAAGCTTTTCAATTGTCGTAAGTCCGGCATTTTTCATCACCCGCTCCTCGCTCTCCTTAATTGAGTCGAAGCAGTAATCAACCATACAAAAGACCAGCTCCTGCTTATCAGAAAACACTGCATATATGGTCTTTTTGCTCATGCCCCCTTCCCTGGCGACATCATCCATTGTAAATTTCATGCCTTTTTTGTTAAAAACCGTTATTGTGGCATTAAGTATCTCATTCTTTATATTTGTCTGTGCCATCTCGTATAATCTCCATTTCCCGGCGGCTTTTCATTAAAAAAAACATTGTAAATACTGTTAACGCAATTTATTTCCGCCCATAAACAAACTGCGGCTTTCTCCATCGGTCATGCCACAACCGGAAACTATTTTCATTGTTTCAGTTTCCTAAATTGTAGCATATTATCCGTGTCACGGCAAGAAACTCATTTTACAATTTTAGTTTCCTGTTTTTATGCACTTTTCACAAATTTATCCGCTTTGTTAATTTTTTATTGGATATTTTTAGCATTTGTCCTCACCTTCAGTGCTTTATATGATATACCATCTCGATCTTTCTTAAAAATAATGGTTAAATAATGCAAGTTATAATCAAACCGCAAAAAAGAGCATGCCGACCGGCACGCTCTTTTTTAATGTCAGATATTTAATTTACCTGCACAACATTATATTTGTCTTCAAACTCATGTATAGGAATAGGCTTCGAAAAATAATACCCCTGAAATACACGGCAGCCCATATCTGTAAGCATGTCCACCTGCTCTCTTGTCTCGACTCCCTCTGTGATTACGGTCATATTCATTCTGTTGGAGAGTCTTATAATCTCTTCAAGAATATCCCTGCTTCTGACAGCATTCTCAGTTTCGCGCAGGAACTCACGGTCAATCTTAAGCACATCACTGCATATATCCTTCAGCATATTAAGTGATGAATATCCGCTTCCGAAATCATCTATCTCAATAATAAATCCCGCATCATGCAGCTTGCGTATAACCTCCATATTGTCATTCTCATTGACAACAGCCGTCTCCGTAAGCTCGAGACGGAGATTTTTTATGTCGACCTTATATTTTTCCACAAGACCCATGATAACTTCATATACATCCAGATAGAAAAAATCCTTTGCGGAAATATTTATGGAAATATGCAGATCAGAGCGCCCCAGCTCCGTCCAGCGTCTTAAGGTCTTAACGGCCTCCTCCCATACATACTCGTCAAGCCTGTGTATCAGGCCGCATCTCTCGTAACAGTCCACGAACGAGCCCGGAGACATAAGCCCGCTCTTAGGATGTGCCCATCTGACAAGAGCCTCCGCACCATGGCACAATCCATCCGCATCTGTCTGTGGCTGTAGATAAACACAGAACTCATTATTCTCAAGCGCACGGTCGAACTCGGCAATAAGCTTCTTCTGCTCCAGCTCCTTCTCAAGAATCGCCTCATCATAGTAAGCAACAGCCATCTGGTAATTGCCCTTCATGCACTTAATAGCCATGTTTGCCTTGTCACACATATTGCCTACCGGTTCATTTCTGTCCTTTATGTCATATACGCCTATATATATGAACATCTGGTAATATCCTGTAGAGAATTCCTTCTTCATCTCTACAATATTATCTATAAACTGTGACTCATCAAAATGCTCCTTCGGCATACATAATGCGAATCTGTCACCGCCTATTCTTCCGGCCACCGACCCCGGTCCCGCAAAGCTTGTAATAAGCTCTGCTTCCTTTATAAGAACCCTGTCGCCTACCTCGTCACCATATATGTCATTTATCATCTTGAAATCTTTAACATCCGAACATACCATGATATATTCCGTATCAGGATTGTTCTTCAGCATTTTTCCCGCCCTATTTATAAAGCCATCCCTGTTAAGCACACCTGTGAGCATATCATAGTCTGCCCTATAGGCAAGATGCTTTGTCTTGCTGTGTATTTCCGATATGAACCTGCTGCAGTAAAAAATCAGCGCAGCTATCGAAAATAAAGCGTTTGCCATAAAAATTCCAAGAACATATTTCTCCTCTATATACGGAACCAGATTACATTCTCCGCCAATAAATGCCGTTGATGTCACAACAAGCAGATCTATAACCGCAATACAATGGGGCACATACGTCTTCTGTGTCTGATTGTCAAGGTAAAAGAAATAGTACACTATAGGAACCAGCATCATTCCATATAGTATATATCCATATCCCCAGCCAAGCACAAGCTGACCCAGCACAGCATCGAGAAGAATCTCAATGACAAACATAATGATCCATCTTCTTGTATGTCTGGAATAGCATATTCCAAACGCTCCGATCAGATAGAATACCGCAGCAGCAGCACTCTCATACAGCATGATATTTATCTCCAGCTTCATAAAGCATAGCGCCATCACCGCATGCAGCACAGCACATGCCAGATAAAGAATCCTGCATTCCCTTTGTATATCTGTTACACCTACATATCTGTAAGCATCTTCTTTTACGTCACTTCTATTACCAGACGTCATTCTTTCATCCTCCGCACCCTCTAGGCAGGTTAAAATTATTATATTCAAAATATCTATATATTAAACTTATATCCACATTTCGGGCATTCTTTCATATTTTTATATACATAGCCGCATCTGAAGCAGCATATTACATCATGACTCTCCTTAGCCAGATACTTCTCCTTTCTCGAAAATGGTTTTTGTTTCAGATACATGACAAAATCATTCAAGGTCATGGCGTATGCTTCAAGCTCATCCTTAGCAATCACACTTGAAAGCCGGATTTTTGAACCATCGTCAAGATATACTATCACATACCTGCCCATAAATCCAGTGTATGACCCAATTCTTTCAATATTTTCTGCCATTATATGTCCATACGTGTAAAAATTACCATAATATATGGCATCCGGTGTTATAAACATACCCCGTTTTCCATTCTGTTTTCCAGTCGTATCCTCCATAATAACAGGATATTCATACTTTCCAAGACCAGGTGCATATGAATCCACTGCGCATTCAAGATGGTCTTTAACATGTGTATCCGCCCTTCCTTCAAGTATCTCCATTGCCGGATAAAAATATAACGCATGATTCTCAGACACACCATTTTCGCATAGACTCTTTTTAATGCGCTTTACAAGAAGCTCTGCCTCCTCGTTTCTGATTTTCCATAATCTTCCGGATACACTGTCAAGTGCTGCTGCCTTAATCTCCGGCAGGAACTCTTCTTCCTCTATCATACTATAAAGCTTCTCAAGCTCTTCACCATTATAGTCAAGGTATCCCTTGCAGGCTTCATCTATACGTCTCCTGTCAAGCGCTGCTATGTTCTCCTGCAATTTACCGGCATATTCCATCTGCACAGTCTTGTCAAAATGACCTGCCTTTACCTTATCAAGCAAATCAACAATATCTTTTCTTGTGGCATTTCCTGTTTTCTCCAGAAGCTCATCAAGCTTCCTTCTCTGAGCCGGAGCGCTTTCAGCCTCCTCTCTCACGATGCACCCTGCCTTTCCATCAGAAGCCGTCACTGCACCCGGAGCACTTGTACGTTCGGCATTCCTATATGGCTCTTTGTCGGAATTCTCCTCCGATGCTTTCCCATAGCCCTTACGTCTGAACCATTTAACTATGCTGAATGACTTAAATAACACAGCCAGCCTTCGTATCCTTAATTTACGTCTGCTTGACTTTATTGCGTCTTTGCACCATACATGTGAAGCATCCTTCCTGTATGTATGAAGCTCCCCGGTTCCGTCTATATCTGCCATTACAGCAGCTTTCTCATGTACAATGTCAAAAACATCCTCTTTGTCCGGATTGCCGGAAACCTTATCTGATATCTGTTCATTCTCATCATCGAATTTTCTTACACCGTTAAGACTTCTGCGGTCATCGCTTATTCCCTTATCGATTCCGTTAAGGTCACTTCTGTCATCGCTTATCCCCTTGTCGATTCCGTTAAGGCTCCTTCTGTCATCATTTATCCCCTTGTCGATTCCGTTAAGGCTCCTTCTGTCATCCTTTATTCCCTTGTCGATTCCGTTCAGGCTTCTTCTGTCATCGCTTATCCCCTTGTCGATTCCGTTAAGGCTCCTTCTGTCATCGCTTATCCCCTTGTCGATTCCGTTAAGGCTCCTTCTGTCATCCTTTATTCCCTTGTCAATTCCGTTAAGGCTCCTTCTGTCATCGCTTATCCCCTTGTCAATTCCGTTAAGGCTCCTTCTGTCATCCTTTATTCCCTTGTCAATTCCGTTAAGGCTCCTTCTGTCATCCTTTATCCCCTTGTCAATTCCGTTAAGGCTTCTTCCGTCATCCTTTATTCCCTTGTCGATTCCGTTCAGGCTTCTCCGCTCATCGCTTATTCCCTTGTCGATTCCGTTCAGGCTTCTCCGCTCATCGCTTATTCCCTTGTCGATTCCGTTAAGTGACTGTCTGGTTGTTGTTCTGCCTTCATCATTGACGCGGTCAACGTATTTGTTGAAATCACCGTTGACCTCCCGTGTTCCCAGCCTTCCAAGCATCTCCATGTAGTCATTCCCGGCGGTCTTATCGCCATCAAAATCCAGATAATAAACCTCCTCATCCTCAAGCCCTGCTTCCGGAAGTGGGGTGTAGAATATGACACAGGACGGACAGAAGAAGGCGCGCGCAAGCTGTACACGTCCCTCCACTGTGTCGATAACAGGCTTTTCCCTGCCGGAAAAGGATGCCATGTACAGCTTCTCACCGCAGTGAGGGCAGGCATAGCCTACCTTGTAAAAGTTGTGTCCTATTCTTCCTTTTCTGCGCTGTGCCATCGGCAGCTTCTCGAATATGAAGCTCTTGTTATCAAGCTTCCATGTTGTGCTGTGCCACAGACCTGTCTCCTCCTCTATATCCTCCTCAGACTCAGGCTGTCTGTGTTCGCTCTCAATCGCAAGCTGGATTACATCCTCATACGTGATTCTTGTTCCATCTTTATACCAGAAGCAGTGCTGTTCAGTATAGTCGGCTGACACACCATAGGCACCGAACACCGCACCAAAAAGCGTGTTTATCTTCTTATAATCCTTCTCAACCGTTATACCTTTAAGTGCTCCCCACTTTCCGAATGCATAGAGCACAAGGTTAAAAATATTTATAAGACCAGAGCCTTCCCTTATAGGCTCCGGCACTTTCCTGCTGAGCTTATCATCCGAAAGATTGGTAGTCACCCTTCTTGTATCATAATTGAATATAACCGAGCGCTCCTTTCCTGGAAGTATCAGAAAATTACCGGAAATGACAAAATTTCCATTCCACTCAACGGGAACAGAAAGCGTCTTTATCAATTTATTAAAAACAAGGTGCAGCTCTGCCGTGCTCTTTAGTACAATCATTATCTGCCTGCCCTTCCTTCAACCCTTAATATATACAATCTGCCGTAATCCTTAAAATACTATAATATATTATTGTAACACCTGCCCGGATACTTTTCCAGCTATTTCATATTGAATTGCTAAGCTTTGCCGCATTTTATTTAAAAAATAATAATTTTTAATTTGAAAAATAGCTGAAATGGGGTAAAATAGAAAAAGGGTTATTTTGAAAGGAACATTATTATGGGTAAGGCTGAAGAAAATAAGCAGCACAAAAGGCTCTCGCTGCTTAACACAGCATTTGAGCTGTTCACAACAAAGGGAGTCAATAAAACAAGCATTTCCGAGATATCAGAACAGGCAGGCATTGCAAAGGGAACCTTCTATCTCTATTTTAAGGATAAATATGATATCCGCAATAAGCTTATAAGCCACCAGTCCGGGCTTGTCCTGAGCAAGGCATTGGAGGCTTTAAAAGAATCCCGGATTGAGGAGCAGTACTCGGGGCTTGAAGGTTTCAAAAAGACATTTCTCTTTATTGCGGACAATGTCATCAACCAGTTCACCGAGAATAAAGCTCTGCTGACCTTTATATCAAAGAACTTAAGCTGGGCTATTTTCAAAAAAGCTCTGACAACCAACAGCGCCGATGATTCAATAGATTTCCGGCAGGCGTACTATTCACTCATCGAGCGTTCCGGTATACAGTTTAAGGAACCTGAGATAATGCTTTTCATGATAATAGAGCTTATCAGTTCAATATCCTACAGCGCCATTCTCTACAATGACCCATTGGATATTGATGGTCTTAAGCCATACCTTTACAACACCATCAACTATATTATAGAAAGCCACGCTATTACGGAGGAAGAACATGAACATTGAAAACGAGATACATGAAAACGAAAACCTGCAGCCGCATCATCACCACCATCATAAGGACGCCGCCAATGCCAAATCAAGCCCTGCCAAAAAAATAATAATAGCAGCTCTCACCATCATTCTTATATGTGCTGCCTCATTCGGCATATTTGCCCTGATACGCAATGTCGACTACATGCGGCCTGTGCGGGACATCTGCAGCATTTATAACAATCGTGAAACAGATACACATAAGCTGTTAAAGCTTATCTATTCATCATCGGACAGAAAAGCCTACAGTCAGGCATACAAGATAATTGCCAACTCCGACACCTATTATAATTATTTTGAAAATCTTCCGGCACAGCTTGAAGAATATTATCGTGATAATGCCGCCTCGGGTGGAAGCGACATAAAAATGAAGTTCGACACAACAGGAACCAAGGACAAGATGGATGACAGCCAGCTTGCCATTATCTACAATGAAATTGAAGCCCAGGCCACCTCCTATCAGCAGATAATTGACACTATCGATAATATGGGAAAAGAGGACATCCAGACCTTCGCCGATTCCATGGGAATCTCCTACAGACGGGCTTCATCACTATGTGATATAATACGCTCCCGCTGTGAAAGCTGCATAAAATTCAGCTTAAGCTCCGGCTACTACATTACCGGCAGATATGTTCTCTGCAACAAGACAGGCGATACCGTCGACAAGACAGACAAGCTCACCCTCGCTGTGATTAAATTTAACGGAAAATGGTGTATCTATGACGGCAGGGAGGATGGCGTAAGACTTGCTACCGGAATGGATTCATTGGCAGACAATGATATTCTCTGGGATATCTACAACAATTATATTAAGACTGTACGTTAAGCGTGATAATTTACTTTACCTCAACTGATTTCTGTGTACAAAAAGAACCATATCCGGTACGGACATGGTTCTTTTTATATGGCTATTAATCTGTATTAATGGCTTAATAATGATGTTGGGGTCAAAACATGCCAACTTAATTTACGAGTGTATAACGTATTATATTTATGCATATCAGCTCCGTTGTACGAAGCAAGATGTTCTAAGAACATCTAAGCTTCTTCCAAAAGTCGTGATATGCATAAATATAATACGTTATACATGCTAAGTTTATAGCACATGTTTTGACCCCAACATCTTAATAATAACTTCCAAGTATGCTCTGTAAATCCCAGATGCTTATATTCTGGTCATCCATAACAGATAAATAATCAATCATCCAGCTTCCGTTAAGCTTGATAACCTTCAACGTCATCTTATCTGACTTCCAGAGGGTATCACTACCGCCGCTTATAACAACTCTTCCTGTAAGAGAATAGCCTGCTGTAACCTTAACGTCCTTAAATTCCTTCATGAGGTTAACAGCTACCTTACATAAATCCTTTGCCTTTGATGTGGAAATTCCAAGAGAATCCGCTAAGTCCTCATAATCATACTTATCATAGTCTGCAATCTCTTCACATGCTGACTCAAAGTATGCTGTGTACAGTCTTGAATAAGTTGAAGCAACGCTTTCAAGCTGATCAGCCTCAAGCTTTTCCTTGTCGGCATAGTCGAACTTTATCTTCCAGCCATCATCATAGCTGTCATCAAGCTCATCATAAAACTCCTGAACTGACTGCTCAGCCTCGTCATACGCCTCGGCAAAATCATCTGAGGTCTTCATAATCTTTACAGCCTTCTTATATGCCGATGCCGCGAAGTCCGGAAGTACTGTCGCTGCAAGTGAATCTATACTTGAAGTCTTTTTATTTATAGCACCTGCTATACTGTCAATCGGCTTCTTATATGCATTCGCACTATGTAAGAAAAAGGTGATACCTCCTGCAACAGCGATTATAAGCACCAGCACTGCAATTACAAGACCTTTCTTTCCCTTCTTCTTTCCGCCATCCACAACCGGCTGCTCCGTGCTTACATTCTGATTGACATTCCCACCATCAGCTTTCTGTGTGCAGTTACATATTTCTCCATCAGCAAGCGGTCTGCCGCAATTTTCACAAAATGCCATTTCGTTCCTCCTTATACATTATATTGTTGAATCCCTGACAATAAAAATTATAGCTTTTTTATAGAAAAATGCAACCAAAAAGCCAAATTTTCTCAAATTTACCATATTCTCCATCAATGATGTCATGAAGCCTTATAATCTCCATTAACTATACATCCCGCCATAAGGGAGGCAAAAATTGTCATCGTAACAGAAAAGTCCAGATAGAAAAAGCTCACAATATATCCTATCATAAAAAGTCCTAAAAGCTTATCTTCGATTGCCGTCTTTTTTCTGTAATCATCAAGTGCCTTATATGCCAGAGCGCACATAAGCGCTATCGTCAAAAACAGTGCTATGAATCCACACTGCGAAAGAATATTGTCGAGAACACCTGCGAAATTATTTATATACACGTAAATGTAGAGCAATGCCGTGGTCACTGTCTTAGTTCCGTCATGCAGCTGCATTCCGAAAATATCGTTCATATTCATTATTCCCCAGAAAAATAATACCGCAAATGTTATTCCTATCGTAGTCTGCCATCTCTTAAGGGACGGAATATGCTTCTTATCCCTGTCAGACTTTATTCTTGGATGTCTCTCCCTGAGAAGAAGGCTTGCAAATCCTAATATCACCAGGACAACATATAAGCCCTCATTTTTTGCCAGCAGCTGCATAAGCCCATCCTTCAGCGGGATATTCTTGAGAAAGAATACTATACCAACCATTTTCAGTATAAAGACCATCATAAACCATACTAATACATACTTCGATACAGCCGTATAGGTTGCGTCAAGCACCATTATTGCTGCAATAATCATCCCAATACAGATAATTATTCCATTACTGTCCTGATTAATTACAAAGATAAACATGCTTCCGATTACCCCAAGTGCAAACGGAACACATTTTGCTCCTGTTATATTGGTAAAGCCCGCTATGGAAAACAGCAGGATAACCGCGGCAAAGCTCAGAAATCCGTCATTTATTGTCCTGCTCACCAGAAACTGCACTCCCGCAATGACCAGAACAGGAATAAACATAATTGAAAGCACCATCGGCAGATACTTCTTAATACCACCAAGCATTGCCCCCGCAAGGTAGACCAGAATGCAAGCCGTCATATACACTGCCTGCAGATACTGTCCGTTAAATATTCCCAATATTGCAAAATACAACGCCATTCCGACAAACAGTATATTGAGAGATCTGTCATTCTTCATTATCAATGGAATCTCATCAATGTATTTTTTCATAATGCTTCTCCAGCTCCTCTACTTATATTCATCCTTCAGATTGAAGAAATAATACAGTACCGTCCCTTGATAGCCCTCATACATAACCTTAGGTCCATCAACCTGATAGAACTCACTCATTCTTTCTATTGCTGCCTTAGAATCTCCGCGATTCCATGGAATTTCAATATATACCAGCCGTTCAGGGAGTTTTTCAAGCTTTAGGACACCGTCAACCGCCACTCTGTTCACATTCACAAAGCAGCCATCCGCCTGTCCGCTGTGGTACACAAGCTCACCTTTTTTTCTATCCCACTTGATATTATCCTGCCGGAACTGTGTCTCTCCTTCATTTGCGGATGAAGCCACCACTATATCCGTGTCCGAAGCATACTCCTTGAGAATACTATCTATTGCTTCATTTACAAATGTATAATGATAATTATAATAACCGTAATCGCCAAGATTTCCATTGAGTGCTTTCTCATCCTTGGAAAACCCCGCAGTATACAGTATCGGAAAACGGTTAGTCTCCATATTCGTAAACAGCTTCGCACTCACAGGGTCAATCGTAATCATAGTCTCCCCCAGCATAAGAGCACCTATAACCGTAAGTGTTGAGAGAATCACCCTTCTCCTCTCAAAAAGCTTGATGAGCATGATCACGCTGAACATGGAAAGTAATGTGTCTGCCAGCATATTGTACCTTGGCAGTGTTGCCTTAGGATATGCCAGAAGATACAGCACATACACTGCATAGCACCCTGTCATGACAAGCCATGGCGTAAATTCCATTCTGTGTGTTCTTCTCACGCGCATATTTGCATACACCATGACAATGCCCATAAGCACGACTATAAGCCATATCCAGTTAAAATTGAGTACATACAGCTGTGCAAGCTTGATTCTGATGTAGTAACCGGAAAATGCTATTCCGTTCACTGCGCACACCCTGATAACACCGTATACAAAGAACATTGCCGCTGCTATCGCAGCCATGGCCACTATTCCGGTCTTTACATTGTACTCATCGCCATCCGTGTCATAGCTGTTATCGTCCTCTGCCGGCTTCTCCTGTGTCCCCCGCTTCTTGTCTCTGAGCGCTGTCACAAGCAGCCCGATTAAATATGTTCCAACAAAGCACAGTGCTACAAGCATGCCCGAGCTCTTGGTTGTCCCAAGCATTATAAGCCAGAACACCATCAGTATATATTTCTTGTTGACACAGCAGTACAGCGCATATATGAAAAACATCGTCATTCCATACTCTAATCCGCATAGCGTCGACATTCCAAGCGCCATAGGTGATAATGACACAACCAAAGCCGCAAAAAACAGTATTATAAGCCTTGCCTTAGGGAAAAGCCGCCTGAATGTCATATATATACATGCTGCCGCTGCCATTCCCATAAATAACTGGCTCCACTGGAAGCCTATTCCACGGCCGGGGATAAGGAATTCGCCAATAAGCGCAAAAAAGCAGTAACCATGCGCATTTCTGTCCGCAATCTTTCCAGCCTCCAAAAAGTCTGTCACAATTATATCCGGATTATATAACAGCTTTTCCAAGGATTCATAGCAGGTCAGACCTTCATCAAGCTGCACAGTTCCAACCAGCCCGGCTCTTATAAGATAATGAATGGTGATAAGCAGGGCACATACAGTCACATCGCGATAATCAGGTTTTATAAATCCCCCTTTTATCTGAAGTAATACAATTCCAGCTATCATAACAAGCAGTAGTATCGTACTTATGACCAGTCCCGTATCCACCAGACCTGTGAAGCTGTCGCTCCATACCGTGCCATACAGCTCCGATACCCTTGCCAAAGCAAAAAACAGTACAAAAAACAGTGCAATAAAGTTAACCTGCACTATATTATTTATTAAATTACGGTTATTCCATCCGGACGCTGCATTTTTCATTTTCTATCCATTCCCCTGACATCATCAACAAACTCTGCCTGTCTTACAAGCTCATGAGCCATACTCTCACGAAGCCTATCATCCTCGACAGCCCTCAGATACATTTTAATTGATTCCTCAAACGCATCACAGGATGGTAACTCTACAGTCCTGCTGCCGGCTCCTGTTTCAACAAGTGCCACCGGCTTAAAGCCATCCGGTGCCGTATATATTCTTCCTGTTGTAAGCCTTCCCCTGCTTCCCCATAGCTCAAGTGAGCATTGATACTGACAATCCATTCCGAACGCCGCCTGTGCTATGACTCCGTCATCATTCACGAACTCCGCGGTGCCGAATATATCGATGCCTGTCTTTTCATCATAGTCAAGCTGTGATGACACAAGCCTCATACTTTCTCCAAGCAGCATGTCGATGAGCTTAATAGTGTAGCCGCCATTGTCCATCATAGTGCCTCCGCCAAGCTCCTTAACATACCTGAAATCGCCCTCAGCCCTCCTTGGAAATCCGAAGCTTGTCCTTACAAGCCTCAGCTTTCCAAGCTCACCCGATGCGATAAAGCTCTCTATCTCCTTTAGCTGTGCATGGAATTGGAACATATAATTTTCCTGTACAACAAGTCCTTTTTCTCCGGCTATTCCCACAAGCTCCTTAGTGTCATCAGCCGAAGTTGTCGATGGCTTTTCAAGGAATACATGTTTCCCCGCAAGCAGAGCCTTTTTTGCCCACTCATAGTGAAATGCAGGAGGAAGCGGTATATAAACGCAATCGACACTGTCATCACCTATAACCTCATTATACGATGAGTAAACATGCACATTATACTTTTCAACAAATCTCTTTAACTTATCCGGGGAGTTAGATGCCACTCCGGCACACTCCGCGCCTTCAACCTTCATAAGCGCCGGAATGAACTTATTGAAGGCTATATCTGCCGCACCAAGTATTCCTATTCTAAACATAAAATATCCAATCCTTTCGATAATCTATATATACGGCTATATCTCCAGCAATGAGAGCAGATTCCTAAGCTGTATATTAAGGCAGTTATTAATCTGTATCATATAATTTAATGTGCCGTAATCAATCCAGAAATATCCCTCCGGAAGCTCCTTAAGCTCATCAGGTTCTATCTCAACAATATAATTATGATTCTGCTCGTGATAGAAGCGTCCGCCCTCCTCAGACAATATGACCTGATACTGAGTCTCATGTGCAGCAATCTTCTCACGGAACAGTGCATCGACCGCATTATCGCTATCTGCCTTTTTAGTCGGCTCCCACTGAACCGATGGTCCAAGCTCAATATAGTCAAACGAACCTATCTCCGGTCTGCCTGCAACAAGAAATTCCTTCTTTCCATTGACAGTTCTTGTTATAAGCCCGAAGACTGCCTTGCCGATTGCCTTAAAAAGCGGCTGGCTCCACTGCTTTACCTCTCTTCCGGTAATATCTATGTCATAATATCTCACCATATAGTCCGCCTCATGGCTGCAGGTGACTCCCGCGTCGTCCACGCTCCAGTCGCGGAGCTGATTGAGCGGCACAAGCACAGTCTTTTTCTCCTCGAACATCTTATAATTGTTCAAAAACTGATATATCTCCGATATATTTGCCGTGATTCCACCTGTAAATATCGAATGGAAAAATGTCTTATCCGTAAAATATTCCGAAAGCTCCGAAAGCTCACCCTCCGAAAATCCGCAATTGGTGAGTGGTATTCCCGAAAGAACCGTTCTTGTATCCATGTTCACAAGATTGTCTATCTTCATCAGCTGTTTTATCTGTCCCAAGGTCATCCACCTGTAATTCGGCAGAACCTCAATATCCTCATCAAGAAGCATTATAATGTTGCGGTTTCGCTTCTTATAGAATCTTCCTGCCTGCTCGGACTGAATCTGGTCATAGATAACTGTATAATTTTTTGAATTGTAGAAATAATTAAAATAATTAGGCAGAAATCCACCGTGTCTTCTCGTATAATTACTCTTGGTTGCCTGTATGGTTGGAGAAATCTGAATGACATTCACGTTGCCCGGTTCAATCTTGGCCTGCATAAGGAAATTGATTACTCCGTCAATCTCCTTACATATAATCCCAAGATATCCTATCTCCGGCTGCACGATTATGGGCTGCTCTGCTACAAGCCTGTTGTTCTCATAGCGCTGTATTCCGGTTATCGAAAAGAAGGAGCGTTTTCTGTTATGTATCTCCCCCACATAATCATCATAGAACCAGAAGCTGTTGTCCCCCGACTCACACTCCTTGATTGAAACACGCGCATCACGGTTAAGAGCCGCCACCCAGTCGAGTATCTGCGCTGTCGAGTTGACATTTCCCTCCGTTGCCGACCATGATTTAATTATTTTTCTGATAATCTCCTTCATTAAAAAAATCCCCATTTCCCTTGATTCCACAATATAGCATTGCCTTACCTTGTCTTTATTTTCCCAGAAGCCTGTTCTTTAAACCTCCGAGCTTTATCTTTAGCTGCGCCCCCAGCTGTGACATACATACCGCCGCATAGCTCTTGTCAAATGCCTGAATAGCACTCTTAGCGCGTCCCGAGCAGTGAATCGCAAATACCCTGACCAATGTCCCGTCGGCTTTTACAAGATATGGCTGCTTTCTGCCCAAAGCACCCTTCCTGATAACATATTTTTTAATTCCGGCAAATGAATTATACCTATATTCGTTCTCCGAGAAATTCACCCTGTCACACAGATTCTGGTCTATGGTTCCTCCGTCGAATATTCTGGCTGAATTTAAAACCCTGTCATTATCCTTCGACCACAGATACACCAAAGTCATGTCGCACACGCCGCCTGCAAGGTTATGCTCCCTCTGATAGTTCCACTTTTTAAGCAGAAGCTCCTTATTATCGGAAAATGTGCTCTGGCAGAAATTCAGGAAATCATCAAGCGCCTCCCTTGTCCAGTATGAACAATGGCAGCATGAACTCCATCCATAATCCTTCTCCTGTCCGTCAACCGTTGATACCATGGCATAAGCACCTTTAAGTGATGGTATGCTGCTGTAATCCGCACAGTTGTACAGATCACTCTCTGCGACAAGTATCCTGTCAAAATCAAGCTCCTTCATAAGCTCATAATACAGAAAATATCTCTTAAAGCATATCTGCGCAAAAAAATCCGTGTATGTCGAATAGTTCTCAAATACTTTTAAAAACTCATTATATCTTGTAAGGTCAAGCTTTTCATGATCAAACCATTCCCTTGCAACATTCCTGTTTGCTTCATCGCCAAGCAGAATCACCCGCTCATTCCATCTCTGCGCCGACTGTACACTGTACGGAAGATGCTCAGGACATCCCACATGAAATATTACTACCGGTATAATATCCTTTTTCTCACTGCTGCCCATCTGTTTTTTTCTCCTGATTCTCTTCTTTAAGACCCGAAGCATTATTCATATAAGCAAGTTCATTTACTATCGAATCCTGAGTTGTCCCTGCCATAGGAACCGGCTTGTCATCAAAGTTAATCGTCTTTTCGACGACCACAAGCGGTCTGTGAATGACACGCTTATTGATGTTCAAAATGTATTCACCGATAAGCCCGATGAAAAACAGCTGGATGGAACCGATAAGGAATATACCTATCACAATAGGTGCCGTACCGGCAGTAAATGTGTACCAATGTGTCAATTTATAAACAAGGTATATTACTGCAACCAGCATTGAGAGCGCTGAGGCTATGAAACCGAAAAAGGTTGCCAGTCTTAAGCCCACCTTAGTGTATGATGTGATACTAAGCATCGCAGCGTCATACAGTGAATAGAAATTATTCTTGGTCTTTCCGGCACGTCTCTTAGGCTGTGTGTACTCAAGATCCTTTCTCTTAAAGCCGTACTCTGCAACTATTCCTCTTATAAACGGCATCGGGTCATCAAGCTGTCTGAGAAGATGAATAAAAGTCTTATCATACAAGCCGAAGCCCGTAAAATGCTCAATCATCTCGACATCGGACATCTTGCGTATCATCTTATAATAAATTGTTCTTAACATATAGATGAATTTGTTTTCTTTGCTGTGGCTCTTTATTCCGCTCACTATCTTATAGCCATTCTCCCACTCTGCAACGAACTTAGGAATCATCTCGACCGGATCCTGAAAATCGCAGCACACCGATATTGCACAATCTCCGGTGGTCTGGCACAGACCGTAAAAGGGTGAGTTGAACTGTCCGAAATTCGTCACATTGAAAATAGCCTTTATATTTTTGTTTCCCTCGCATATCCTCTCAAGATATTCCCTTGTTCTGTCCTGTGAGCAGTTATCTATAAATAAAATCTCATAGTCGTACTGAGGCAGCTCCCTTGTCATGACATCGACGAGTGCTTCACTCATCGGAATGACATTCTCCTCCTCATTGTAGCACGGAACCATGATGCTTATTTTCTTTCTTTTCTTATTTTCTTCCAAAATGCTCCTCTTTTCTGCCGTTTTGCGGCATGTCCGCCTTAGTATCCGTACAACGGAATACCATAAGTGCGGACCCATTCTATTGTCTTTTTAATTCCATCATCAAATGTTGTCTCAGGAACGAATCCAACATCCTGCCAAAGTCTGCTTATATCTGCAGTCAGATACATTACCTGCGCACTGCCATAAGGTATCTCACCGAATCCTAAGAGACTCTCATCCGCCCCCGCCGCCCTGCACAGCCTTAATATATATTCCCTCAGCCCACCTTCTGCTTCGCCTGCAAGACAGTAGGTTCTGCTCTGTACACTAAGCGATGATGCACCCAGCATAAGCAGCGCCCTTGCGGCATCCCCTGAGTACAGATAATTCCATATCTGCTCCCCCTTTGTCAGGGAAACTCTCTCCCCGGACAGAAGTCCCCTGATAACCGACATTATCATAGTGTTTCTCCCATCAAAGGGACCATAGACGCTTAAAACACGCACCCATGAATGTCTGAGCCCAAGCCCACGGCACAGCTCTGCGCTGCGTATTCCGGCAGCAAGCTTCGCCCTGCCGTACTCATTCTCCGGAAGTGTGCGTGTATCAGGTGTTAACCTGCCATCGAACCTTCCGTACTCCGCCTGTGAGCCGACACCTATAAAATGCACACAGCCAAGGCGCTTTGCAAGTCTCACGGCGTCAAGCGTATACTCTACGTTTTTCTGCTGCATATCTGCATCGTTTCGCTGCTCACCGAAGGTTCCACTCCAGCCAAGATGATAAAATACAGCGGTGTCGGCTCCACCTGCTGCTTTCGTCAATAAATCCTGCGAAGCGTAGGTCTTCATATCCTGTGTATTCCTGCTCAGGGCGTAGCCTGAAAGCTCCTCAAGGCTCACATACTCTATCCTCAACAATCCTCTTGCAAGCTCCCCGGAAAAGCTGTCCTTCACACGATCATTCCGCCCGGAGTCTTTCCGCAGAAAGACCGTGGTGCTTATTCTGTTTTTCAAAAGTTCACCGACAAGTGCCATCCCTATAGCTCCTGTCGCACCTGTTATATATGCTTTTTTCATAGCACGTCCCTTATTCGTTATTTTGCTATATCTTACCCGTTATATTGAATTGTATGGCGGTATCAGCATATTGCGCTCTAACTCCTCCTTAGGAAGAAACGGAGCAAGATCCTCAAGCGGTGCCGACACCAGCGTTCCGTCCTCAAGCCTCTTTGTGGCTGATTTCGGTTCAAACTTCTGTCCTCTGCTCACGAACACCTCGCATATCACCGGTCCCTTCATCGCAAGCACTTCATCTATCACATTGAAGCTACTGTTGTTCTTAACCGCCCTGTATTCATAGCCGTAAGCCCACGCAAGCTTTGCCATATCCGGAAAGCTTAAGTCCCCGCTGTCCTCGCCGATACCCACAAGCGGCTCACCGAAGAAATTCTTCTGTGTCTGACGTATCGAATGATAGCCGCCGTTGTTAATCACGAATATTTTCATGTCCATTCTGTGATGAATAATTGTCTGAAGCTCCTGAAGATTCATCTGAATACTGCCGTCGCCGGTCACACAGATAATATCCTTATGGGCATTATTCTTTATTATATCATAACTGTCGGCAGGATTGCCACTATTTTCATTATCTGCCACCCACGCTCCTATGGCCGCCGGCAGATCATAGCCCATTGAGGCAACCGCCGAATTGATTATAAAACGCTGGTGCTCCTTTATCACATAGGCGTGGCTTCCGACAACGCATGCCGAACCATTTCCTACAACCGTAATCTGCCCCGGCTCAAGCCTTCTGCTCAATTCTTTGATAAACGCATATACGTTAGCATACTCATGTCCGTTCTCAATACAGCTCTCATAATGCTTTTTCTGAACCACAGGATAATCATTCTTCCAGCCGCGGCATATCTCATGCCACTCACTGTCATCAAACAGCTTTTCTCTCTCACCACAGACCTCATCAAGACATTCATCAAGCATTGTGAGAAAATCAAGCGCATCCGCCCAGACAGGCATGTCCACATGGAGAGTCGGCTTTTTAAGCTCCTCGGCATCCACATCCTCTACAATCGTGTACGCAGCTCTCGCCCAGCTCTTATAATTATATCCAACCTGTCTTATGCTCAGCCTGCTTCCGACAGAAAGAAATAAATCACTGTTCTGCACTGCAAAGTTACCTGCTCTGTCGCCCATTATTCCGGCGCGCCCCACATACAGCCCATCATCGTCCGCACACAAATCTATACTGTCCCAGCCTGTCACAACAGGGATATTCAGCTTCCTCCTGACGCTCTCAAAAACCTTCTCCGCCCCGGCTATGCGTATTCCGTTTCCGGCATTAAGCACCGGACGCTTTGATGACTTTATCCTATCAATAACGGACATCACAAGCTCCCTTGATACCTTCGGAGGCAGTGTATCCTCATACTCCCTGTAATCTGCACAGCTCTCGTCATAATCTGCAAGGTCATCCGTATCGATACAGGCACCCTGGACATTGAGAGGAATGTCAAGCCATGTTGGTCCCGGTCTGCCCGTTGTCGCTATATGGAATGCCTTTTTTACATAATATTTTATCTTGTCCGGCTCCGTCACCAGCTCACAGTATTTTGTCATGGAAGCAACAGCCCTTGTTATGTCGAACTCCTGATCGCCCATAGCCCTTATCCCAAGCCCTGTGCTCCGTGCGGTGGTGTCATATCTTACCTGCCCCGATATCACAAGCATTGGTATGGAATCTAAGTAAGCACCCAGCACTCCTGTGAGTGCATTCGTGCCTCCCGGCCCCGTTGTGACACACAAAAGAGCAGGCTTCCCGGCAATCCGGGCATAACTTTCTGCCCCGATTGCGCAAGCCTGCTCATGGTGATTGTATATACATTTCAAGCTTTCACTGTGTCCAAATGCATCATTAAGATGCATGGCTCCCCCGCCCGTAACTGTAAACACATGCTCTATTCCAAGCTGTGCTGTGAGCTGTGCTATATAATCTGATACCTTAATTCTCATGTATACTCTCTCCAATCTCAATGGCTTTATTTTATACTGCCGGGTACTGTATAGGCTGTATGTGATGCTCTAATTAAAAAGTATTCTTAATTATTCCTTTTTTGCTATATTTTCTCTGATTTGCTGTCTCAGTATAATTTGCTGTCTCACTACGATTTGCTATCTCAACACGGCTTCATGGATAGTCTTTATCATATATGACAGCTTAGCCTCTGTCATCCCCGGATAGACACCTATCCAGAAGGTATTTTCCATAATTAAATCTGTATTCTCAAGGCTGCCTGCCACCCTGAAGCCTGTGCCCGAAGCCCTCATTCCATCAAAGCAAGGCTGCTTTATTAAATTTCCGGAAAACAGCATTCTTGTCTGTACATTGCGGCTCTCAATATATCCGACAACCTTATTCTTGTCCGTTCCAGGCCTGCAGGTCATGCAGAAGCCGAACCAGCTTGGGTTGGAATTTTCCACCGCCTCAGGAAGGTAGAAGTACTCCGCGAGGTCGGAAAGTCCTTCATATAGCGCCTTGAAATTCTCCCTTCTTCTCTCAACAAAGGATGGGAATTTCTTCAGCTGTGCACAGCCGATAGCCGCCTGCATATCGGTGGCCTTAAGATTGTAACCAAAATGGGAGTACACATATTTATGGTCATAGCCCTTCGGAAGCCCACCGTACTGTCCGTCAAATCTATGTCCGCACAGATTGTCCTGACCGGAGGCGCACACGCAGTCCCTTCCCCAGTCGCGGAGTGAGCGTATTATCTTGTTGAGCAGTGGATTGTCCGTGTACACCGCTCCTCCCTCACCCATAGTCATGTGGTGTGGCGGATAGAAGCTGCTCGTTCCTATATCGCCCACAGTTCCGGTAAGCCTTGTCCTTCCGTCGATGGTATACTCAGAACCCAGCGCGTCGCAGTTATCCTCCACAAGCCATAGTCCATGTCTGTCGCAGAATGCCTTGACCGCGGATAAATCGAACGGATTTCCAAGTGTATGCGCTATCATAACCGCCTTGGTTCTCTCCGAATAAGCCTGTTCAAGCTTAGTCACATCAATATTGTACTGTGGAATCGTCACATCGACAAACACAGGAACCGCACCATACTGTATAATCGGTGTGACTGTAGTCGGAAAGCCCGCCGCAACGGTGATAACCTCATCCCCGCGCCATATGGCACGCCCACCTAAAAGCGGTGAGGTGAGTGCCATGAATGCGAGAAGATTCGCCGATGAACCTGAATTTACAAGGCTGCAGAAACGCACCCCAAGATATTTTGCGAACTCACTCTCAAACTGAGCCGTATACCTTCCTGATGTAAGCCAGAACTCAAGAGAGGAATCCACAAGCTTCACCATCTCATCATGGTCATAGACCCTCGCCGCATAAGGAAGACGGTCGCCTTCCTTATATTCTTTATTCTGATTGTGGAAGCGGTCACAGTACTCACTCACCAGCTCAAGTATCTGCTCGCGCGCCTCCTTTTCATTCTTTCCCTCAAACATGTGATGGGCTCCTTTTCTCTATATAAATTTTCTTTATATATTTTTCAATATAATTAAAACAACAATTAATGAAACTCTAATTAGCGGAACCTTAATTATTGAAACTTCAATTATTAAAACTCCAATTAATAATGAAACCGCTCTGTAAATGGGTATTTCTTGATAATTTACCATCTCTATACCCATTTTTTAATGTTTTTCATATTATTTTTCGGAGTTTCCGGGTATACGCAGAGCTTATTTTATATCCATACCCAAAAATCAACTATATCCTTACATTTAATGGGTATATTTCACATTTTTTATTTATTATACCCATAATTTCACGTTTTTTATTTCTTATACCCATATCCTGCTTGTATTTATAAATCAGACATTCAGAATTATATCCTGTCCGCGTCCGCAATATATTCCATAATCTGTCTATTCATACAGTCTGAAAGGTTATTTCCAGATAAAGCTTTCGCTTCCTGTTCAATGCCTGTCAACGCTTCTGTTTCATCCGCTATTTTCCTGCTTCCGCAATGCATACCCTCAAGCAGCATTGAAAATTCCACCGTCTTTTGCACTGCCGTCCGTATGTTCCAGACCGGCTTCCACAAAAATGTGTCCTTAAGCTTATCGCAGTTGAGCTTTAAAAAACCCGCCTCGTGCGGTCCTCCATCGCCCTTAACCTGCCACTTCGTTCCCTTCCAGCAGTCCGTAAATATATTCACAAGCTCACCTGTGGTCACGCAGTCCATGTCATCAGGTCCTACATTATACCAGCCGGAAAGCTCCCTGTTCACATACTGCTCCATGGCAATCATAAGATAGACACACACAGGCTCTAGCACATGCTGGTATGGACGCACGGAATACGGATTTCTCACGACAATTTCTCTTTTTTCAAGTGCCGCCCTGACACAGTCCGGAATTATTCTGTCCGCAGCAAAATCACCGCCGCCTATGACATTTCCCGCCCTCGCGGTCGACACGGCAATACCTGAATCGGCAAGAAATGAGCGCACATAGCTGTGTGTCACAAGCTCAGAGCATGACTTGGAATTAGAATAAGGGTCATAGCCGTCAAGCGGCTCCTCCTCCCTGTAACCGCCCTCACTGCGCTCCTTATTGTCATAGACCTTGTCCGTGGTCACGTTCACAAATGAGCGTACGCCATCATAGCCGTCTGCGCCCGCACTTTTGCTCAGCCGCACACACTCACATACATTTACCGTACCCATGACATTCGTCTCAAATGTATATCTCGGATTCTTATATGATTCCCTCACAATAGGCTGTGCTGCCAGATGAAGGACCACTTCCGGCTTAAACTCATCAAACACTTCTTTAAGCTTCCCATAATCGCGGATATCACCTATGAAGGACTTGATTTTCCCATCACCTTCAAGCCCCGCCAGCTCAAAAAGCGACGGCTCTGTCGGCGGCTCCAGCGCATATCCGCACACCTCTGCCCCCGCAAGCAGGAGAACCCTGCACATCCAGCTTCCCTTAAAGCCGGTATGTCCGGTCACAAGCACACGTTTATTCTTGTAAAATTCCATCAGCTTCCGATAATCCATATCTGCCCCCATCACAATATTTTTACATCAATACAGTTTTTAAAGACCAACACACCCACAACACCTTAAACCAATATAAAAAACATCACTCCCACAGCTTCCAAGGTGCATTTCCGCTCTCCCAGAGTGCCTCAAGCTTCTGCTTATCCCTCTGCGTATCCATGTTCTTCCAGAAGCCCGGATGATGGTAAGCCATAAGCTGTCCCTCCGCGACAAGCCTCTCAACAGGTTCCTTCTCAAATACGGTCTCCGGTCCGTCAATATAATCAAATATCTCCGGCTGGCATACCATGAACCCACCGTTTATAACTCTTCCATCAAGATCATGCTTCTCACGGAATGCAGTAATAACACCATCCTCACGCACATCAAGAGCACCGAACTGCTGCCCTATATTGATAGCCGTGATGGTCATAAGCTTTCCATGTGACTTATGGTACTCAAGAAGCCTGTTTATGTCCACATCCGCAACCCCGTCACCGTATGTGAGCATAAAAGGCTCATCGCCTATATACTCCTGCACCTTCTTTATTCGTCCGCCTGTCATAGTCTTAAGCCCTGTGTCCACCAGAGTCACTTTCCAAGGCTCCGCCTTTACATTGTGGACTATCATATTGTTAGCCGCAAGGTCAAAGGTGACATCTGAAGTATGAAGAAAATAATCGGCAAAAAATTCCTTTACAATATACTGCTTATATCCAAGGCAGACAACAAAATCATTGAAGCCATAGTGCGAATATATCTTCATAATATGCCATAACATAGGCATACCGCCAATCTCTATCATCGGCTTCGGCTTGAGGTGGCTCTCCTCACTTATTCTGGTTCCGAAACCGCCCGCTAAAATTATTGTTTTCATATTTTCGTATCCTCTATAATGTGCTTATAACTACCGATTCAGTATACCACATTATATTGTTTCACGCTACATGCATTTCACTGCCTGTGGGACAGAGGGGTCAGACCCCTGTCCCAGGACAGGGGTCTGACCCCTCTGTCCCAAGCCTCAGCGCTCCAATGCCCTCCACAAGCTCTGTCACGGTTGTAAGGTATCTGTCCGTTGTCTTAAGCTCATCCCTTGCAGGTGTGTACCTGAAATACGGAACCGCCTCCACCTTGAACTGTACACGCCCGTCATACTTTTTGACAAAATCAGGTATCCTGTTGACATCAACCCTTGCCTGCGGATACATTCTTATTATAATCTGCGCCTGAGAGCCCTTTATCTCAATGATATCCGCAAGGTGCGCATTTGACTTGATAAATGCGACACGCATAAGATTGATTGCCGTCTTTGGTATATCTCCAAAACGGTCTGTCAGCTCATCCTGCATATCCACAAGCTCCTCCCTTGTCGTGATAGCGGCAATTCTCTTGTATATGTCAAGCTTCTGCGCCTCACTCCTTATATATGTCGCCGGTATAAATGCATCAACCGGGAGGTCTACATTCGTCTCGAACTCGTCCTCAAGCTTCTTATAACCCTTGAGCGTGAGCACTGCCTCATTCAACATCTTACAATATAAATCATACCCAACAGCCGCCATGTGTCCGTGCTGCTCCTCACCTAAGACATTTCCGGCACCTCTGATTTCAAGATCCTTCATCGCGATCTTAAAGCCGCTTCCAAGCTCCGTAAATTCCCTGATAGCCGACAGCCTCTTTTCAGCCTCCTCGCGCAGCATCCTGTCGCGCTTATATAGCAAAAACGCATACGCGGTACGGTTAGAACGCCCGACACGCCCTCTCAGCTGATATAGCTGAGACAATCCGAAGCGGTCGGCATCATGGATGATGATTGTGTTGGTGTTAGGGATATCAAGCCCCGTCTCTATAATCGTTGTCGACACAAGCACATCTATGTCACCATTTATAAAGTCAAACATTATCTTCTCAAGCTGTCTTTCGTGCATCTGTCCATGTGCGTAGGCAACATTGGCATCCGGAACTATCGCCGATATCTTCGCCGCCACATCCTCAATGCCCTTCACCATATTGAACACATAGTACACCTGTCCGCCCCTCGAAAGCTCTCGTATTACTGCCTCCCTTATAAGCTCCTCGTCATACTCCGTGACAAAGGTCTGTATAGGCATCCTGTCGACCGGTGCCTCCGTGAGCACACTCATGTCCCTTATACCCACAAGGCTCATGTGCAGGGTTCGCGGAATAGGCGTTGCCGACAGTGTGAGCACGTCAAGATCCGATTTTAACTGCTTGATTTTCTCCTTGTGCGTCACGCCGAACCGCTGCTCCTCGTCGATTATCATAAGCCCTAAATCCTTGAACTTAACGTCCTTTGACAGAACCCTGTGTGTTCCTATCACAATGTCGACCGTCCCTTTTTTAAGTCCATCGAGTGTATTTTTAACCTGCGTCGGGGTACAGAAACGGCTTAAAAGCTCAACCCTCACACCGAATGACTGCATTCTCTGGACAAAGCTGTTGTAATGCTGCTGCGCAAGTATGGTGGTAGGCACAAGATAGACAACCTGCTTTCCGTCACATACCGCCTTGAATGCCGCGCGCATGGCAACCTCCGTCTTTCCGAAGCCAACGTCACCGCACAGAAGTCTGTCCATTATCTTGGTGCTCTCCATATCCTGCTTCGTCTCCGCAATCGCGGTGAGCTGGTCATCCGTTTCCTGATAAGGGAACATCTCCTCGAACTCCTGCTGCCATACCGTGTCCGGTCCGAACTTATAGCCCTGCCTGTTCTGCCTTATCGCATACAGCTCAACAAGCTCCTTTGCAATTCCCGCAACCGCGCTCTTTACCTTCGCCTTGGTCTTAGACCACTCAACAGTTCCCAGCTTATTAAGCTTCGGCTTGTGTCCGTCCGGCCCTGAGAACTTCTGTATACTGTCAAGCTGCGTGGCAAGCACATACAGATTGCTTCCGCCACTGTACTCAATCTTTATATAGTCCTTTTCGACCTTGTCCACAACAACCTTCTCAATACCGCGGTAAATTCCCATTCCGTGATTCTCATGCACCACATAGGCGCCGATTGACAGCTCCGCGAAATCAGAGATTGACTTTCCCTCGTATGCCTTTGTCTTAACCCTCTTCTTTTTCTTATCCTGTGTAAAAATATCGCTCTCTGCGATAAGGACAAATTTAATCTGCGGGTACTCGAAGCCCTTTGAGATATTGCCGAACACCGTCATCACCTCGCCCGGCAGCAGCTCTCTGTCATACTTGTCGGAGAAAAATGCAGTGACATCGTTCTCCCGCAGATCAGCCGCAAGTCTCTCAGCCCTTATTCTGGATGAGGAGGCAAGAATTGTCACATACCCTTCCTTCTTATATCTCCTCACATCGCCGACAAGCGTCTCAAAGCTGTTGTTATAAGAGCTTATTCCCTTTGCACCGATATCATATCTTCCACCGATATTAAGCCCTTCCGCCCTCGTATCAAGAACGGACAGTGCCAGCAGTGACCCCTTGTACAGTTTTCCATATACATAGGAAGTATCATAAAGTACATCTGTCTGTTTTGGCAGTATATCGCCCTTCTCCAGTCTGTGCGACATGCTCTCACCGAACTCATACTGCACAGCCTTAAGTCTCTCTGCAATCCTTCCCGGCTCGTCAAGCACAAAGGTCGTGTCCGACGGCGAAAAATACTCCGCAAAAGACACCGTATAATCTGCAAGATAACCGATATAGCTCTCAATCCCCATTGAGCCGTTCACACCCTCAGGGTCGAGCATGAGCCTTTCCTCAAGCTCCGCATATTTATTTCTTATGCGTGCCGCCTCAGTAAGCTTCTTTTCCCTCTCAAAAAGCTGTGCCTGCTTATCCGTGTCCGCCTTAATCTTTTTTAACGCGGAAAAAATATCCCCCGACGAAAATATAAGCTCCGTCGCAGGGTAGAAGAACACCTCGTCCACGTTCTCTATTGAGCGCTGGCTCTGTGCGTCATAGCTCTTTATCGAATCAATCTCATCACCCCACAGCTCCATTCTGTACGGTGTCTCCTCAGTGAAAGGAAACACATCCACGATACCGCCGCGCACGGCGAACTGTCCCGGGCTCTCCGCCTGAGCACACCTCTCATAGCCGAGCTTCACAAGCTTTTTCTCATACTCCGTGAGATTTATCTCCGCGCCGACCTCAAGATGTATCAGATTATTTTCAATATATTCAAGCGGAAGGAGCTTGTCAATGCAGCCGTCGATGGTGGTAATCACAGTAAGAGCTGTCTCCCTGTGTTCTCCGTCCTTTTCCTGCTTCTGCGCCTTCCTCTGATCCGCAATATGCTTTACCGCATTGATACGCTCCTTCACAATAAGGTTTCCGTGTATGTCCGCATTGTAAAAAATAAAGTCCTTTGCAGGATAGTACACCACATTCCTGTCAAAGAAACGATACTCCTCATAGAGCTGTCTTGCACGAATCTCACTGTGCGTAATGATAAGCCTGAGCGGTGTATCACATACGCCAAAAACAAGGTGTGCCTTCTGCTGCTCAACACACCCTGTCACCAAAACCGCCTTACCCGATTTACTTAAATCTCTCTTCATATCCTCAAAGACCGCAAGGTGCTTTAACGGATATACAAAACTATTCATGCCGGAAATCCTTTCTGATAATTTTTATGCCCTTTAACTATTTGCCATAAATTTTTATCATCTATGCAATCACCAGATTATGAGCTTCGTTTTCAGGCTCGTCAAAATGGCAAATTGCTTATCTTATATTTTAATGATGTTGGGGTCAAAACATGTGCTATAAACTTAGCATGTATAACGTATTATATTTATGCATATCACGACTTTTGGAAGAAGCTTAGATGTTCTTAGAACTCTGTTCACACACTAGCCAGAACCGGCACGGATGCCGGTTCAGAAGCAATGCATACAAGGATGTATGCCTGCTTCGGTGGCGGACGTATAGAAAGCCTATATCAGAGTTCTTAGAACATCTTGCTTCGTACAACGGAGCTGATATGCATAAATATAATACGTTATACACTCGTAAATTAAGTTGGCATGTTTTGACCCCCACATCATTTTAATTACACAATAAAGCCTGTAACAGGTTTATTATTTTTTACTTATGGCCAGCTGATTTCAGCCATTATACCTGTTCATTGCCTCCGCACAGCCCTCATTCATAATACATGTGATTGCCGCTGCCGCTGTCCTGAAATGGCTCTTTGCAAGCTCCTCATCATCCTTGCTGAATCTTCCAAGGACATGGTCAACAATGTCACTTCCCTTCGGCTTGTCTCCGACACCGAACTTCACGCGTGCGAACTCATCTGTCCCAAGCTGTGCAATAATATTTTTTATTCCGTTGTGTCCTCCGGCACTTCCCTTCGGGCGCACACGCAGCTTACCAACATCAAGGCTTATATCATCATACACCACTATAAAATGGTCAATGCTCTCCTTGTAATAGTCGATAACCGCTCTTATGCACTCACCACTTAAGTTCATAAAGGTCTGCGGCTTTACAAGAATAACCCTCTGACCTTCTATAACACCCTTTCCGATAAGTCCCTTGTGCTTACTCTCACTTATGCTTATATTATATTCCTCCGCAAGCTCATCAATTACACGAAAGCCTATATTATGACGGGTAAGCTCATATTCACTTCCCGGGTTTCCCAATCCTGCTATTATATACATACTTATTCAATCTCCATTTCATTTATTTTGTGGGACACCGGGACCAGACCCCTGTCCCGGCAGCGGGACAGGGGTCTGGTCCCGTGTCCCAATCACCACCCGATAAAATGTATCGCAACCGGCATGGCGATAAGCCCTATAATTGTCCCCGATATTATCCCGAACAGCACATCCGACGGAAAATGCACATACAGATATATCCGCGAAAATGCAATGAGCGATGCCCATATAAGTGCTGCCGCCCCCCACCATGGATTCATGTGGAAAATCACCACAACACATGCGAAGGATGACGCCGAATGACCAGATGGCAGTGACGAACCGAGCGGTCTTCTTATAAGAAGGTCTACCGTCTCATCCAGATCGCATGGTCTGTCCTTGGTGAAAAGTCCCTTTATAATAAAGTTGGCAATGAACGCAACCGCAGCAATAACGCATATCAGCACCATTGCCTGATGGTGCATATTTTTTACAATATACAGATACAGCGCCACAAACAGCCATATCATTCCACCGTTTCCGGACTTCGTTATAAGAATCATGAGCTTATCGAGCCTGTCCGTCCGAAACTGCTGTATTTTCGCAATCATGCGGTCATCAATTCCACGCCTTAATTCCTTCTGTTTTTTTAATTCTTCCTCCCAGTCAAGCCCCTTGTAATGCTCCCTGGTCTTCCTAAGCACCGACATTTCCTATTCCTTTCCCGCTGTCACACGCCGCGTTCCGCAGTCACCTAAATATACAGCCGTATAAATTTTAGCATAGTTTACCCTTTTTCACAAGAAAATCACAATTTTCTCTTAATCTGATAGTAACTATTCAGAGCCAGGGCAATTTTCATAAATCTGCGAAGCATGCCTGCATGAATGAGCAAATTTATGAAAATTTCTTTGGCGAAGTAACCACATGGGCAAAAAGTAAGCTCTGAAAGAACGGTTTTGCGAATGGGGTTCTGAATAGTTCTGATTTTTAATGTGCCTGTCAAAATTTTCCTTGCAGTATGCATACCTATCATGTATAATAACCTAAAATTGCGTCATTTCATGCTGGCGCAGTTTAATATTATAATATTATAAAAAGGAGTGATTTTTTTAATGGCCCCCGGGGACATAGTACAGATTTTTATTGTTATCATTTTACTTTTGCTCTCTGCATTCTTCTCTTCAGCAGAGACCGCACTTACGACGGTGAACCGCGTGAGAATGCGTACGCTTGCCGATGACGGCAACAAAAAGGCTCAAAGAGTCCTTGACATAACTGACAACAAGGCAAAGATGTTATCCGCCATACTTATCGGAAACAATGTGGTGAATCTATCTGCCTCCTCACTTTTGACAACGCTTGCGACCAATCTTTTCGGCTCACAGTGGATTGCGTTGTCAACCGGTGTACTTACATTCTTAATACTTATCTTTGGTGAGATTTCACCTAAGACCTTCTCCACCTTCAAGGCAGAGAAGATTTCTCTTGCCTACAGCGGAATAATATCGGGACTCATGTGGATACTCACACCTGTAATTTTCATTGTGAACAAATTTGCGATGGGCTTCCTGCTCCTGCTGGGTGTTGATTCGCGCGAGAAGGGACAGTCCTTCACCGAGGACGAGCTTAGAACCATAGTTGATGTAAGCCATGAGGAAGGCGTGCTTGAGCATGAAGAGCATGAAATGATTAACAACGTATTTGATTTTGGCAATTCGAGGGCAAGGGATGTCATGATTCAGCGAATCGACATGACCTGTGCCTCCATAGACAGCACCTATGACGAGATTATTGATATATTCCGCGCCGAGAAGTATACAAGACTTCCTATCTACAAGGATTCCATCGACAATGTAATCGGAATTATCAATGTAAAAGACCTTCTTTTATACTCGCCCGGTGATGATTTCCATGTATCAGAGATTTTGCGCGAACCGTACTATACTTATGAGTTCAAAAAGACTTCTGAACTCATGGAGGAATTAAAAAAGACCTCTAACAATATAACAATCGTTCTCGATGAATACGGCTCCACTGTCGGTATGATTACCCTTGAGGATCTTCTTGAGGAAATTGTCGGTGAGATAAGGGATGAGTATGACGAGGACGAAGAAGACTGTATCACCAAGATAAATGACAATGAGTATCAATTGAATGGTATGACCAAGCTTGATGATCTGAATGAGCTTCTTGATACGGATTATGAATCTGAGGACTATGACTCAGTGAGCGGTCTTGTGATAGATAAGCTTGAACGCCTCCCACATGATGGTGACGAGGTGGAGCTTGATAATGCCCGTATCGTGGTCGACCACATCGAGAAGAACAGAATTGATAAGATGCACCTATATATCACACCGAAGGATGAGACCTCCGCGGAGGATGAGCAGAAATAACATTATCCGGTACGAACTTCACAGTTGATAATCCTCCGCCAATAATTTAAAATACAGAAAGAAAAATTCATCACGGAGGTAAACAAATGTTAAAAGAATTTAAGAAATTCATCTCCCGCGGCAACGTCTTAGACATGGCTGTCGGTATTATCATGGGTAGTGCCTTCACGGCTATAGTTACCTCATTGGTCAACGATATACTCACACCTCTCATCGGACTTATTATCGGTGGTCTTGATTTCGGAGGACTTGCAATCACAATAGGAAATGCTTCAATCGCCTATGGTTCATTTATTCAGGCGGTTATCAACTTCTTACTTGTGGCACTTTCACTGTTTTTGATTGTCAAGGCAATCAACAAGTTCCATTTCAAGAAGGAGGAGAAGCCTGCAACACCTACAACCAAGGAATGTCCGCTGTGCTGCTCAACCATCAATATCAAGGCAACCAAGTGCCCTTTCTGTACAGGTGACATCGCCAAATAATTATTTTACGGCAGGAATGCAGCGGCATTTCTGCCGTAAGTCTATGTCATCTAAGTTGAACTTCATATCTGCAATAAATAAAGCAGGAAATGCATTGATATGCTCCCTGTCCACTTGACAGGGAGCATATCGTAACGCATTTTCCTGCTTTTCTATTTTAAACCCCTGAGAATTTCCCGCTTCATCGATGTGGCTTACTGATTACCTTACTTCCCCCAACCATTAAATATCTGCGCAAGCGGTGAATCTGCTGACAGCACAACCGTCTTGTTCTTACCAACCATCGATACCTTCAATGCGTCAAGACTTCTCACAAACTCATAGAACTCTGTACGGCTCTCATCCCCATAAGCCTCCGACAGTATTCTCATGTACTCAGCTTCACCTTCAGCGACAAGAATCTCCGCTTTCATCTGTGCCTCTGAAAGCATAACGGTCACCTCCTTGTCTGTTGAGTTGCGGATAACCTGTGCCTCTGCCTGTCCTTCCGCTGTATATGTCGCAGCTATATTATCACGCTCAGAAATCATACGCTCATATACCGCTGTCTTATTATCGCTTGGGAGGTCAAGTCTCTTATTCTCAACTGTAATAATCTCTATTCCATACTGTGCCATTGTAGCACCTATGTTAACCTCTATCGATTCCGCAAGCTCTCCGTCCCTTGCCTTTATGACTTCATCCTGTGTCATTGAGCTTATCGTATTCTTGGTTGCATTGAAAACCACAGTATCAATACGGCTCTCTGCGTTTGCTATCGAACCGTTGAGTGTCTGTGCAAACTTGAGCGGGTCCGTTATTCTCCACAGTACATAGCTGTCTGTTATCATTGTCTTTTTGTCGGATGTGATTACCTCGGACTCAGCTATGTCATATAATAATATTTCCTTCGGAAGTGTGTCCGCAGTCTCCACAAACGGAATCTTAAAACATATTCCGGACGTAGTCTGTACTCTGTCTACTTTTCCGAATCTCTTCACAAGCTTGAACTCATCCTGATTTACCACCTCTATGGATGAACCAAGCGTTATAAGTGCAACGACCGCAATAATTATAATCGCAATTTTTGATTTCTTCATAATCTATTCTCTCTTTCTGCCATGTGGCAAATTCCTTAGCCTTTTAGCTAATCAGCTCTTTTGCTATATTAACACTACTTACTTGTCAATCCAAAAACAGCTTTAGTTATCGGACTGTGAGCTGTAAGAGGTACTTCCGTTACCTGCTGTATCGCCGGTAAATGAATCTAAAGGAAGAACCGTCTGCGTACCATCATTTCCCACGATTATAACCTTGAGCTCAGGGAGCACATCCTCCATAGCCTCATAGAACATACGAAGCTTGGTTACTGTAGGATTCTTGACATACTCCTCATACATCGAATTGAAGCGTGCAACCTGCGCTGTAGCTTCATTTATTCTCTGTTCCTTCTGTGCTTCCGCGTTCTTTATGATGCCGTCCGCCTGTGCCTGTGCCTCAGGTACCTGCTCATTACGGTACTTATTCGCATTGTTGAGTGCTGTCTCTTTTCCCTGCTTTGCAGTCTCAACAGCCTTGAACGCCTCCATTACCTCTGCCGTAGGCGGCTCTGAGTCCTGAATCGTTATATTGACAAGTGCAATTCCTAAATCCTGCTCCTCAAGCTTTCCCACAATAAGCTGCTTGATATTAGACTGAATTTCCGACTTTCCGGTTGTGAGGACGCTGTCAACATCATAGCTTGCCACCACCGAACGGATACAGCCCTGTGCAATATTTTTTAATATAAGCTCCGGGCTCTGCGAATTATATATCGCCTTCACCGGATCCGTCACCTTGTACTCCACGAAGAAGTCAACATTTACAAAATTGTAATCCGAGGTAATCATAAGTGACTCATCGGTGTCAAGCACATATCCATCATCACCTGTGTTATATCCCATCGTAAAGCCGTGGATTGTTGTGTCAACCTTGATTACCTTCTGTATAAAAGGTATCTTAAAGTGAAGACCGGAATCCGTGACTGACTGCGGCTTACCAAGTGTGACTAACACCGCCTGCTCCTGTTCGTTAATCTGGTACGTAGAGTTGAAGGCAAATATTACAACAACAACTGCAAGCACTACAAGCCAGCCGAATCTTCTGAGCCATTTGCCGGACTGCTTGGCAGCCCTCTTAAACTCCTCCTCATCATAGATAAAATCATTGTTTTTACTCATACTGTTCTCCCTTTCCATGTGTTCCGGTTAAGTCAAGCCGATATTCACAATCCACCCGGCCTCTTACCCGTAACTCTTGTAAAAAATTCCTGTTCCCGAAATACATACCCAAAGGATATAAAAAAAGACCTTTGCTACGGAACTCCATAACAAAAGTCTTGCCATTCACTCATAACATCCGAATCCATAACCGCGGTATAATGGATTGTTCTGACGGAAATTATAACATCTTTACGATGCCAGCTACTCCCTTTTGGGTATATCAAGATATTAGCACAGTTCTATTGTTGTGTCAATATATTTTGCTATTTTTTTAACAAACATTTCTGTCCACCTGCAGGCAGCCGCATATTCGCAGCTGAATCTGCAATTACCGCTTTTAAGTATAAAAAGATAATTTTTCAGTAATATCATGTTTTTATTTACAAAAAAATAATTTTTCGGTGGATTTTTGTCACCCAGCTATTATAATATATATTGTCTTACATAACCTATAACAATGATGTCTGGGTTAAAACATGCTCTATAAGCTTAGCGTGTATAACGAATTATATTAGATGAGGTACAATTATGTTTACAAAAAAACAACTCTGGGCTCTGCTCATCCCTCTTATGATTGAGCAGATACTTAACTCCCTTATGGGAACCGCCGACACGATGATGGTGAGCAATGTAGGCTCAGCGGCAATCTCCGCCGTGTCGCTTGTGGATTCAATCAACACACTTATCCTTAATATATTCTCCGCTCTTGCCACAGGAGGAGCGATAGTGTGCTCCCAATATATCGGCAAACAGAGAATCGACCGTGCAAACGCCGCAGGAAGACAGCTTGTTTTGTCCATGTTTGCGATATCCACTGTGATATCGGCTGTGTGCGTCATATTCCGCCGGCCGCTCCTTTCACTTGTCTTTGGAAAGGTTGACGCCGATGTAATGGAAAATGCGCTTATTTATATGCTTATAACCGGACTTTCCTTCCCATTCATAGGTCTTTATAACGCCTCAGCGGCGCTGTTCCGCTCATCCGGGAACTCGAAGCTTCCTATGACGGTATCTATGATTTCCAACTGTATAAACATTGTCGGAAATTCCATATTTATATTTGTACTTAAAATGGGGGTTGCCGGTGCCGCCCTGTCGACATTGTTATCCAGAGTATTCTGTGCCGTTGTCATCATGTATTATCAGACAAAGCCGACGCAGACTATATGCATTAATAACTATTTTTCAATACGCCCCGACTTCCCAATGGTCAAGATGATACTTACCTTCGGTATCCCTACCGGAATAGAAAACGGAATGTTCCAGTTCGGTAAGCTTGCCATACAGTCAACCGTCTCCACGCTCGGCACAACTGCCATAGCCGCACAGGCAATGACCTCTGTGCTTGAGGGCTTCAGCAGCATGGCCGGTGTCGGTATCGGTCTTGGAATGGTAACCATTGTCGGGCAGTGTATCGGTGCCGGCAGAAGGGATGAGGCAAAGCGCTACATCCTCAAGCTCACATGGTATGGGGAGGTATCTATTATCATATCCTGTATCATTCTGTATATTGCCTGTGACCTCATAACCTCCCTCGGCGGAATGGAACCTGAGGCAGCCGTAATGTGCAAGGAGATGGTGCTTGCCATCACTATCTGTAAGCCTATCGCATGGGCATTCTCATTCATGCCGGGCTATGGTATGCGCGCCGCCGGGGACGTGAAGTTCTCCATGGTAACCTCATCCATCACGATGTGGACCTGCCGTGTATTCCTCACAGTAGTACTCATCCGCTTCTTCGGCTGGGGTCCTATGGCAGTATGGGTTGGTATGTTTACTGACTGGACAGCGAGAAGCATCTGCTTCGCGACAAGATTCTTCACCGGCGGATGGCTGAAAAAAAAGGCGGTGTAACCGCCTACGCCGGGACAGGGGTCTGACACCGGTGTCCCAACAATGTGGGACGCCGGTGTCAGACCCCTGTCCTGGAACTGTCAAATAAGCCCCATTACCTTCAACACGAATATCCACCCTGTGAGCGTCACTGATGACAGAAGCGTTGCCATAACCACTATGCTGGAGCTTAGCACCTCGTCATTACCCATATTCTTTGCCATTATGTAGCAGGTGACCGTGGTCGGTGAGCCGAGCATGACAAGAATTGCAACGAGTTCACTGCCACGGAAGCCGAACGCTATCGCAAACGGGAAAAATACGAGAGGCAGAAGCACCAGCTTTATAAAGGTGGCGATTGATGTGAGCTTAATCCTCTTAACCGCCTTCGCCCCCTCAAAGCCTGCGCCGACAACAAGAAGTGCTATGGGCGTTGCCGTCTGTGCTATGCTTGTCACTGCCTTCAGCGGTATTGCCGGAATGCTTATCCCGAATATTGAAAACGGCAGTCCTAGCAATATTCCTATTATGATTGGATTCTTAACCACGTTAATGCAGGCCTTTTTAATATTGGAGCCTTTGCTATTTCTGACTTCTTTTATTACACCTGCTGAATCTGCCTTTATACCTCTATAATTTCCGCTTATCCCTGACTTTTTTTCTATGACGCTCTTTTTACACATCTCATTTGATACATTATCGGTCAGCTTATTTTTTTCTGCCTCTTTCCCCATATCCGCCGAAAACGTCAATATAATCACTGAGAGAATATTATATAAAGGCACAGCCGATACAATCATAAGCGGAGCCATCCCTGAATTGCCATATATATTGTTGATAAATGCAATTCCCAGCACCGCCGCACTTCCGCGCGCGCTCGCCTGTGTGAACGCACCGACCTGCGTCTTATCCTTGATAAAAATATAGCTGAGTCCCCATATCGCAAGAAACATTATGGTTGTTGTTATCATACAGAATAAAACAAAGGCCAGATTGAAATCTGACCTTATGTCTGCGGTTGCGATGTCCTTAAACAGCAGCACGGGAAGTGCCACCTTAAATACATACTTATCCGCAACCTTATTAAATTCCTTGGTGAACAGACCAATCCGCATAAGGAACCAGCCCAGAACCATAATGAGAAATATAGGCAACGTCGCATTTAAGCTGAAAATAAAATCTGCCATGATAATCCTCATTTCTTTAAATCTAATCAGGTAATTATTTCTGATTACAGAGTGCCTGTGAATCTGTCAAATGCTGCCTGTCCCTTGGCATCCCTCTTGAACACGCCCGCATCCTCAAGAACCTTCTTGAATACAATTCCAATCTCTTCCTTGAGAACCGCATCGACATTCTCAGCGCTGATCACAGGGTACTTATGTCTGAACTCATCAACCCAGTCTGCATGCTTTTCTATCTTTTCGTTAGAGCGGATATCCTTGCCGTCAACGATATAATCCGAGAGAATCTCCATCTCCTCCTTGAGCCTTGATGGGAGAACCGCAAGTCCCATGACCTCAATAAGTCCAATGTTCTCCTTCTTAATATGGTGGAGTTCATTGTGAGGGTGATAAAGACCAAACGGACACTGAGGTGTTGTTATATTGTTGCGGAGTGCAAGGTCAAGCTCATACATATCGCCGCGCTTTCTCGCGATAGGTGTGATTGTGTTGTGCGGCTCGCCGTCTGTCTCGGCAAACACATAAGCCTCCTCGTCCGTGTATCCTCTCCATGCCTTCAGGATGTGGTCTGCAAGGTCGATGATTCTCTTCTCATCCGTACAGCTGAGACGTATTACCGATAACGGCCACTTTACTATTCCTGCCTTGACATCCTCATACCCCTTGACAGTGAACTCTCTCTCCACAGGTGCCTTAGCCATGGCAAACTCATAGTTGCCGCCCTGAAAATGGTCATGTGAGAGAATTGAGCCGCCGACAATCGGAAGGTCTGCATTTGAACCGATAAAATAGTGCGGGAACAGCTTTATAAAATCAAAAAGCTTGACAAATGTCGCTCTCTCAACCTTCATCGGAACATGCTGTCCGTTGAAAACGATGCAATGCTCATTGTAATATACATAAGGAGAGTACTGGAAGCCCCACTGTCCGCCGTTTATCGTTATAGGTATGATTCTGTGGTTTTCCCTTGCCGGATGATTGGTGCGGCCTGCGTACCCCTCATTCTCACGGCAGAGCTGGCACTTCGGATAACCGCTCTGCTTGGCAAGCTTTGCGGCAGCAATCGCCTTAGGGTCCTTCTCCGGCTTGGACAGATTGATTGTGATATCAATATCGCCATACTCCGTCTTGGTCACCCACTTCATATCCTTGCACACACGGTATCTTCTTATATAATCCGAATCACGGCTCAGCTTATAGTAATAATTCGTAGCTTCCTCAGGCGAAACTGCATATTTCTCCTTAAATGTCTTTATAACCTGTGAGGGTCTTGGCACAAGACAGTTCATAAGCCTTGTGTCAAATAAATCCCTGTATACAACACTATCCTCAATAAGTCCCTTCTCGACCGCATAGTCAAGAAGCTCTTTAAGAACCGGTTCAAGCTCCACCTTCTCATAGTTTTCTTCCGGTTCCTCATAATCATCAAGCTTTAAGACATCCAGAATAAGATTTGTCGAATAAATCTTCTCCTCCTCTGAAATCAAACCGGTTTCCATTCCGTATGTAACCAATTTTTTTATTGCCTCGTATACCATGGCACACACCTCCACGCCTGCAATTTTATATTAATTAAAACATTTTAATCTTTACAAATAGTAATGAAGAACTCGCTTTTGCGTGTTTTCTGATAGTTCAGCCGGTTGAACTAATGTGAAATCGCAATACATCTTAGACTGTGTTTTTTACTGTCTTAACCCAGCCTTTTATCTGTGTCCTTCACTATGCCTTACCCAAAATCCTCTTAAGCTTCCTGACAACCTTCTTAAAAAAGCTCGGATAATATATGTCCTTCTGAACCGCTATGTCGTAATCTATATCACGTTCAACCTTATCCCTGAATTTAATCGGAAAATGATATGCACCTGCGTGCATTTCCTCTCCGGGTCCCTTGGTGTGGGTGGCATCCTCGCGGTTCATGCCGATATTATTGATAAGGTTAACATTCGGCACAACACACAGTCCATCGTTCTCCGCAAGACAGAGCATAAGCTGATAATCCCATGTATCAAGCCTGCCCTCATATATCAGGTCAAGCTCCTTCTCAACATAATCTGCCTTTGCATCCATAAATACCTTATGCATAAGACCCTCCGCCTTGCGCTGCGGCCAGTTCTTAAGGGTCACATCATACTTCTCCCATGTGCTTCTCCATGTGCCCCAGCCCCATATATAGTTGTCCGCTGTAAAAAGATAATCATAAGGCGTCTTATAATTCTCAAGCTTCTTGTGAGCGCCGACCATCATCACCTTCGGATCATTTCTGTAATGCTCAAGCATCTCCTGGCAGAATCTGAAAAAAGATATGTCAAGAAGCACGTCATCCTCGATGATGATTGCCTCCTCCTCATGCTCGAATACCCAGCTTATGCCTGAGGATACACGATTCTTGCAGCCCATATTCTTCTTTGCATAGTTCCTGTGAACCTCACAGTCCCAGTCCACATGCGTGTCAAGGAACTCCCTGACAGCCGCCACCTTCTCGGCATCCCCCTCCTTGGCAGGTCTTGCCGCATCGCAGATAAGATATAATCTTGGCGGCTTAATCTCCCTGATTCGCTCAAATACAACCTGTGTTGTGTCAAGCCTGTTATACACAAAGAAGGCAATCGCTGTCTTCATCACAAAATCACTCACAATACACTCCTATCCATATTAAATACTTATTATGACAAAATACCTCTGCATAATGCGGAAAATTCTGCAATGCAGCATATCCTGAACCCGTTCTGAGTATAGATTCACTGTCATAAACGTATAATCTAATATATTTAACTAATTCTCTATGATCGTCTCCACTGCCATATCATACTTTAGAGTACTACCGGGCCACCGCCGATATCAGCGACATAGAAGTCTGCGGCATAGCCTATCGTATCCTTATACTCCTTACCAACCTTCTCAATGAAGTTATCGATGGCATCTGTCTTTACAATGCTTACTGTACATCCTCCGAATCCGGCACCTGTCATACGTGAACCGATGACACCCGGCTGCTTAAGTGCTGCTGCCACCAGAGTATCCAGTTCCTTGCCTGTGACCTCGTAATCCTCCCTCAATGACGTGTCGGAAGCAACCATAAGTCTTCCGAACTCCTCAATGTCTCCGGCTCTTAATGCCTTCACTGCCTTGATTGTTCTCTGGTTCTCATATACAGCATGCTTAGCGCGCTTCTGACGAACCTCACTCTTTATTGCAGACTTATAGCGTTCAAATGCCTCCTCAGTTAGGTCACCAAGCGTCTTGATATCTATGACCTTCTGAAGCTCCTCAAGTGCCTCCTCACATTCAGCACGTCTTTCATTGTACTTAGAATCGCCTAAGCCCCTCTTCTTGTTGCTGCATGCTATTACTATCTTGGCATTGTCAAGCTTAACCGGGGCATACTCATAAGAAAGGTTCGATGTATCAAGGAAAATAGCGTGTCCCTCTTTACCCATCGCAATTGCAAACTGATCCATAATTCCGCAGTTGACCTTGTTAAACTTATTCTCAGCGAACTGGCTGATAAGTGCCATGTCTATAAAATCCGTACTAAAACCAAAGGTATCCTTGAGCACAAGTGCGGTGAGTACCTCTATGGATGCTGATGATGAAAGTCCTGAGCCATTAGGTATATTTCCCAGATAGCACATATCAAAACCCTTGTCAAAATGGTAGCCCTTCTGCATATAAGCCCACATGACACCCTTCGGATAATTCGTCCAGTCTGCCGCCTTATCCCATACAAGGTCATCAAGCGATGTCTCTATAACCCCGAGCTTATCGAAGTTAGCTGAATAAAAGCGAAGCTTATTGTCATCCCTGCGTCTTACAGCAGCGTAGGTTCCCATTGTGAGTGCACATGGAAAAACATGACCTCCATTGTAATCTGTATGCTCACCGATAAGATTAACTCTTCCCGGTGCAAAGTATACCTTGACATCTCTGTCTTCACCATATACCCTCTTAAATTCCTGAAGCATCTTCTCCTTCATAGCCCTACCTCCATCTTATAGTGTGTATAGTGTGGATATTGTTGCCGTCATACCGAACGTAAGCAACCTACAGTAATTATAGTATAATGTGAATTTTTTATCAACATTTTTATACTTTAATAGAAAGCTGCCCATGGACAGCAAAAGGAGCCGAGTTTCCCCGACCCCTTCGCTGTGATGTCTGCTATAGTAAAATAATCTATATGCTTTCTTCTGCCACTGCCTTATCATAAGCCTCCAATATCGCATTGGATATCATATCCCTCGTAGCTGAGCTTATAGGATGTGCAATGTCCCTGTACTCTCCTTCTGCCGACTTCTTGCTTGGCATGGCGATGAATAAACCCTTCTCTCCCTCTATTACCTTAATATCATGTACAACAAACTCATTGTCAAATGTCACTGAGACAACTGCCTTCATTTTGCTGTCCTTTGATACCATTCTTACCCTCACGTCTGTAACCTGCATATCAACCCTCCATATATGTCTACACCACGATGTAGCTTTATAAGCCGTATCTTTCGTTCTTTTCCACTACAACCTTTACCTTGCCGTCCTCACCTGCATATCTGCAATTGGAACGAATTGTATCCCTGCTCTCAACTATACAGTTCTCGATGACTGTATTATCACCGATATATACATCATTGAGAATAATCGAGTTACGAATCACACAATTATTTCCAACGAATACCTTCTTGAACAATACGGAATTCTCAACTGTGCCATTTATAATACATCCGCTGGCAACAAGTGAATTCTTGACCTCTGAACCCGGATTATACTTAGCAGGCGGAAGATCATCCACCTTAGAGTAGATATCCGGATACTGGTTAAAGAAGAACTCCCTCACATCCCTCTTTAAGAAATCCATGTTGGTCTTATAATAAGCGTCCACTGTCGAAATATTGTTCCAGTAGCTGTCAAGCTTATATCCGTACACTCTCTTGATATTCTTATACCTTATAAGAATATCCTTTACGAAATCATATCTGTCCTCGGAAGCAGCCTTTTCAAGAAGCTCTATGAGCTGGCGTCTTCTTATTATATAGATACCTGTGGAGACAATATTTCCCTCAGCCTCAATCGGCTTCTCCTCAAAATCAGTAATTCTCATATCCTGATTCATACGGACAACACCAAAACGGTTAGCATCCTCACCTGCCGGAAGCTCCTTTACAACAACCGTAATGTCCGCCTTCTTCTCTATATGGTACTCAAGCACCTTTGCGAAATCAAGCTTATAGACACCATCGCCTGAGGCAATTACAACATAAGGCTCATGGCTGTTCTTTAAAAAGTCAAGGTTCTGATACATGCTGTCGGCAGTTCCTCTGTACCACACACTGTTATCGGCAGTTATTGTTGGGTTGAATACATAGAGTCCACCCTGCTTGCGTCCGAAATCCCACCACTTGGATGAGCTGAGATGGTCATTGAGGCTGCGCGCATTATACTGTGTGATAACTGCAACCTTCTGTATATGTGAATTGGACATATTGCTGAGTGCAAAATCAATACTTCTGTAGCTTCCCGCTATCGGCATAGCTGCCACTGCCCTTCTGCTGGTGAGCTCCTTCATCGCCTTATTATTTCCGCCTGCTAATACAAGTCCTATCGCTCTCATCTTGCTGCACCTCCCTTAATAATACTTCCTCCGCTCGGGAGCATACCATTCTCATAATCTGAAAGCTCTGTCACTCCGTAGATAGCAGTGTTCTTGCCTATCTGCACTCTTGGCGGAATATATGAATTCTCTCCTATTGTCACAAGACCAAAAGCATATACCTTGGCGTTAAGTGTATTCTGTGCTTCATCGCCGACACCTAATACAGCTCCCTCGCCAATCTCTGTGCTCTCTGCAATAATAGATTTATCTATCACGGCTCCCGCACCAATTCTTGCATTCTGCATTATAATAGAGTCTCTTACTATAGCTCCTTCCTCTATAGTAACGCCCGAACCGATGACTGAATTATACACCTCACCGTAGACCTGTGTTCCCTCGCCTACTATGCTTCTGAAAACCTTTGAATTATCCGCAAGATACTGAGGCGGAAGAATATCGCTCTTCGTATATATCTTCCAGAATTCTTCATAGAGGTTAAACTCGGGGATAATATCAATGAGCTCCATATTGGCCTCCCAATATGAGCCAAGGGTACCTACATCCTTCCAATATCCGTTAAATTCATAGGCGAAAAGTCTCTGCTTGTTCTCGTGGCAGTATGGAATAATATGCTTTCCGAAATCACAGCCCGGCTCATCCTTCATCTTGATAAGAGCTTCCTTCAAAACAGGCCAGCTGAATATGTAAATTCCCATAGATGCGAGGTTACTGCTCGGGTTAGCAGGCTTCTCCTCAAATTCGGTAATCTTATTATGCTCGTCCGTAACAAGAATACCAAAACGGCTTGCCTCCTCAATAGGAACAGGCATAGCTGCTATCGTTACATCGGCATTATTAGCCTTATGATAGTCAAGCATAAGCTGATAATCCATCTTGTATATATGATCGCCTGAAAGAATGAGTACATAATCCGGATTGTAAAGCTCCATGTATTCGAGATTCTGATATATCGCATTGGCGGTTCCTGTGTACCACTCACTGCTTGTACTCTTCTCATACGGCGGAAGTACCGTCACTCCACCACGATTACGGTCAAGATCCCATGGAATACCAATTCCAATATGTGTGTTAAGTCTTAACGGCTGATACTGTGTGAGAACACCTACGGTATCAATTCCAGAATTAATACAGTTACTGAGCGGGAAGTCAATTATTCTGTACTTACCGCCAAATGCTACAGCCGGCTTTGCCATATTCGATGTAAGAACACCCAGACGGCTTCCCTGTCCACCTGCCAGCAACATAGCAATCATCTCTTTTTTAATCATGCTACCACCTCTTGTCAATTTACTAAAGCCAATCATCACATTTATGGTTTTGTAATGTTATTATAACATAAATTATTTTATAAGTGAAGAAATTTTTATATTTTTTGTTAAAAAATATATCTTTTTCTGATAATTGGTTGATAATTTGTTCTTTACCATTTTATTCCATTATTCAACTTAATACTGGTTTTTTCATGATTGGTGTTATATTATATTGTGTATATATCCAATATATTCATAATAAAATAGTAATGATGTTGTGGACGAAGCATGCCAATTTTAATATCCGTGCGCATAACGTATTATATTTATAGAGCATGTTCCAAGCCCAGCCTCATAGTAATCAGGAGGATTATATAATGTATCAGATTGACTTTAATAAACCCATACATATACATTTCATCGGAATCGGTGGAATAAGCATGAGCGGTCTTGCGGAGCTTCTTTTATCGGAGAATTTTAAAATATCCGGCTCGGATAACAAGGAATCCGCCCTCACAAGGCAGCTCTCTGATGCCGGATGCAATATATTCATAGGACAGAAGGCAGACAATATTGATTCATCTGTTGATGCCTGCGTATATACCGCTGCCATCCACCCGGATAACCCTGAATATGCCCGCTGTCGGGAGCTTGGCATACCGATGCTGTCACGCGCCGAACTACTCGGTCAGATAATGAAAAACTACCGCACAGCCATCGGTGTCTCAGGAACACACGGAAAGACAACCACAACATCAATGCTCAGTGAGATACTCATGTCAGCAGGCACCGACCCAACGATATCCGTGGGCGGTATGCTCCCATCAATCGGAGGCAATATGAGAATAGGCCATTCGGAGGTCTTTCTCACCGAAGCATGCGAATATACCAACAGCTTCCTGTCCTTCCACCCAACCATGAATATTATTCTCAATGTTGAGGAGGACCATCTTGATTTCTTCAAGGACTTAGACGATATCCGCGCCTCGTTCAAAAAATACACAGAGCTGCTGCCTGATGACGGATATCTCGTTATAAACAGCGGAATTGAGGACTACTCCTATTTTTACAGGGACAGCAATTGTAATGTGATTACATTCGGACTTAACCCGCAGACAAGCAACTACTCTGCCACGGATTTTCATATTGACGATAGGGGCGACTACTGCTATACACTTCTTTATAATAATGAAGAAAAATGCAAGGTTGCACTCAAGGTTCCGGGAGAACATAACGTATTAAACAGCCTTGCTGCAATAGCTGCCGCCGTCACCCTCGGCATAAGGCTTGATACTGCCGTGAAGGGAATCGCCTCCTACAGCGGTGTTGACCGCCGTTTCCAGATTAAGGGCAAATGCAACGGCTTTACAATCATTGATGACTATGCGCACCATCCTGCTGAGATAACAGCAACCCTTAAGGCGGCACAGCACTATCCTCACAATAAGCTCTGGTGCATATTCCAGCCGCACACCTACACGCGCACGAAGGCATTTCTGCCTGAGTTTGCCAAGGCTCTTGCACACGCAGACCACGTAGTCTTAGCCCCGGTATATTCCGCACGCGAGCAGGACATATATGGAATAAGCTCAGCAGATATTCAAAAGCTTATTCTCGGCAGCGGTACCCCATGTGAATATTTTATGACTTTCCCTGAGATAGAAGCATTTATAAAAGACAACTGTTCAGAGGGCGATGTCGTAATCACCATGGGAGCAGGCAACATTCTTGAGGTCGGAGAAGACCTGCTTAAGTAAATATTGCGATATTCACACAGCATACACAGATTATCCACATCCACAACCCCCTATAATCTCAGCATTTTAGGGGGTTTTCCACATCTTATCCACATTATCCACATTTTTCATATCCACAACTTTCACAACTTTGCTTTGTTGCCATAAAATCTATTCTCAAAAAAGCCCGGCTATGCTATACTTACTATAGAATTTTTAAGAAACGAGAGTACAGCTATGGCACCTATTACACTAACCTCAACCTACACTCCTAATGAGACAACTATCCCTAATATTTTTCTGGACAGATATATGCCTTCGGCAAACGGCGAATTTGTGAAGGTCTATTTGTGTCTGCTTAGGATGTATGCCAACCCGGCAGGGCGTTCTTCTACCCTCACCGATATTGCCGATTTGCTTAATCATACCGAGAGCGATATAATCCGTGCCATAAAGTACTGGGAAAAGGCGGGACTTCTATCCGTAGGCTACAGCGGTGATATTCCCGTGAGCATTACACTGTTACCGATCAGGCAGAAGCCGGACAGGCTTTCCACAGACAGCCCGGCAGAGGAGCCTTCATACAATACAGCTGAAACGGCTGCCGCAGCAGAAGGAGTCAACGCCCTTGGCGAACAGACGCCTGTCCATGCCCCTGATGAGACTCTTCCCGGCAAATACAATTATTCCCCTGCGGCCATCAAGCGCATGTGCGACAGTGATGACAACCTCCATCAGTTGATTTTTGTCGCTGAGAAGCTGTTCGGCAAGACACTTACCAACTCAGAAATCAGCACAATAATATATATCCACAATGATTTGAATTTTTCCGATGATTTGCTTGAATATCTATTTGAATACTGCGTTTCCCTTGAGAAGAGAAGCTTCCGCTATCTTGAACGTGTAGCCATAAGCTGGCATGAGGAGGGTCTTGTGACAGCCGAACAGGCAAAACAGCAGCATGAAATACATAGTAAGAAAATCTATTCTGTCATGAAGGCATTCGGTATCAATGACCGTATGCCGGGCAAGCCTGAGCTTGATTTCATCACTCGCTGGTATGATGAGTACGGTTTTGAGACGGAACTCGTGATAGAAGCCTGCAACCGCACAATTCAGGCACTGCATAAGCCGAGCTTTGAGTATACAGACACAATTCTTTCCAACTGGAGAAAGAAAAACGTACATACCGTATCGGATATCGAATCGGTCGATGCCGCTCACGCAGTCTCTAAGAAGGACAACGGTTTTTCCGGCAGCAAAGCCTCCGGCAAAGCGGACACTACAGGCTCCCCTGCCATAAGAACAGGAAAGAACACCAACCGCTTCAATAATTTTTCGCAGAGAAAATATGATTTCAATGCACTGGAAAAACAGATTATCAGCAAGAAGGATTAAAGTTTGAAAGTAAAACTTTCAAACTACATATTGATGGCAGTACTGCAGGCAAAGCCTGCAGTATGCAAGGAGATAATAGATGAAGTTAAACAATTCGCAATACGATACCATTATGAGAATGTATGACACCCGGCAGAGCCATGCGCGCGCCGTGCAGAATTCAAGGATTGAGGAAATCAACGCAAGAATCCCTGAGTATGATGAACTCCGAAAGGAAACGGCAGCCGTTTCCGCCGAGGCAGCCCGCGCTGCCGTCATGGGGGACATGAGTAAGCGCGCACGTCTTTCGGAAAAGCTTGCCTCCATCAACGAAGAAAAGAGTATTCTGCTCACAGCGGCAGGATACCCGGAGGATTATCTCGAGCTTCACTATGAGTGTCCGCTCTGCAAGGACACAGGCTTTATAAACGGTCAGAAATGCCGATGCTTCAAACAGGCTGCAATAGACCTTTTATACAATCAATCCAACATTAAAAAAATTCTCCTACTTGAAAATTTCTCTAACTTCAATTATGATTGGTATTCGGAGGATTATATTGACCCTGTTTCCGGAATATCCGCTCTGGAGAATATAGTCAATGTCACAAAGAATGTCAATTCATTCATAAGTGATTTCCCATCAGGGGATAATCTTTTATTCTATGGTGATACCGGCGTCGGCAAGACCTTTCTCACCCACTGCATTGCAGGTGAGCTTCTTGAAAAGGGGCACTCCGTGCTGTATCTGTCAGCCATAGACCTGTTTGACATTTTTTCAAAACATGCTTTTGATAATGACGGCGAAGCAGATTACAGGGATGCATTTTCACAGATTCTTGACTGCGGGCTGCTTATTATAGATGACCTGGGGACAGAGCTGGTTAACAGCTTTACCAACTCCCGATTATTTTATTGTATTAATGAAAGAATCCTTGCAGGTCTGTCAACAATTATATCAACGAATCTGAGTCTTGAGGAGCTTATGGACACCTATTCTGAGCGTATTTTTTCCAGACTCACCATGTCATACCAGATATTCAAAATATATGGTGACGACATTCGTTTGAAGAAACTTTAATCACAACACATCTACGGAGGAAAATATCATGCTTCAGGAAGAACGCGACCTTGAAACCATACCAGTGGGGGCACTTGGAATCATTCCCCTTAAGGGCTGTGAACAGCTCAGCCAGAAGGTAAATGACTACCTTGTTCAATGGAGAACCGAAAGAGAAAATGAGCATAAGTCTACAATAGCTTTTGCAGGATACCAGAGAGACCACTACATCTTAAGTGCAAGCGTACCACGCTTCGGCTCAGGAGAGGCTAAAGGAATTATCAACGAATCTGTCCGCGGATATGATTTGTACCTTTTAGTCGATGTATGTAACTATAGCCTTACCTACTCTCTGTGCGGTAAGGAGAACCACATGTCACCTGATGACCATTATCAGGATTTAAAGCGTATTATCGCTGCTGTAGGCGGTAAGGCAAGAAGAATCACCGTCATTATGCCTTTCCTCTATGAGAGCAGACAGCACAAGAGAAGCGGACGTGAGTCCTTAGACTGTGCTCTTGCACTTCAGGAGCTCACAGACATGGGTGTTGACAACATCATCACCTTCGATGCCCATGACCCACGAGTACAGAACGCTATTCCGTTAAAGGGCTTTGAGACTGTACAGCCTGCTTACCAGTTCATCAAGTATCTCACCAGAAATGTATCTGATATAACCTTCGACAGTGACCACATGATGATTATAAGCCCGGACGAGGGAGGAACACATAGAGCCGTATACTTTGCAAATGTGCTCGGTCTTGATGTAGGTATGTTCTACAAGAGAAGAGATTATACTAAGATTGTAAACGGTCGTAACCCTATCGTAGCACATGAGTTTCTCGGCAGCTCTGTTGAAGGCAAGGATGTATTTATCATCGACGATATGATTTCCTCAGGCGAGAGCATGCTTGATGTTGCAAAGGAATTAAAGGCACGCAAGGCAAAGAGAGTATTCCTCGCAAGCACCTTCGGTCTTTTCACCAATGGTCTTGAGAAGTTCGATGAGGCTTATGAGGCAGGTCTTATAGATAAGGTTCTCACAACGAATGTTATCTACCAGACACCTGAGCTTCTCTCCAAGCCATATTATATCAGTGTAGATATGAGCAAGTACATCGCACTCATCATCGACACACTCAACCATGATGCTTCCATAAGCAAGCTTCTCGACCCGGTTGACAGAATCCAGAAGCTTCTCAAGGAGTACAATAAGAAGTAATTTAGTTAATTACAAACCCGGACGGGTGTTAAAACATGCATTCAGGACTGTGAAGTGTATGTGCCGGCTGTATATATGCATAGCGGCTCCGTTGTGACCAAAAGTCGCGCTATGCATATATACAGCCGGCACATACACGGCATAGGTGTTTGGGCATGTTTTAACACCCTGTTTTTATATTCCAATAAGTCTTGCATAAGTATGTCCTTATTGATTGTATTAAAAGTCAACCTTCCGCTACGGCAGCTTCACATCCGTATCTCCGCCCGCCGTGTACCCGGCATTGGTGTCGCCACCTGAGGAGGTGCCGGCTCCCGCACCCGCATCTCCGCCTGCCATGTACCCGGCATTTGTGTCGCCGCCTGCAAAGGTTCCGGCTCCTGCGCTCGCATCTCCTCCGGCTGTTCCGGCGGCATCCGAATCTCCTCTGCTATTTCCCGGTGCATTGGTATCTCCTCCGACAGTGCCAGCTTTCTTATCCCCTCCTACAGAGCCGGAGGCATTGCCGTCACCTCCAAGCGCCCCTGCATTCTTGTCACCGCCGACAGTGCCCGAAGCATTGCCGTCACCTCCGGGATGACCGGACGCATTGTCATCACCCGATACCGTTCCTGTGGCATTGCCGTCACCGCCTGCCGATGAAGCTGCGTTGCCGTCTCCACCAGTGCCGTTATAGCTCTTGTCACCCAGTGCGTTCTGTATGTCCTCAATAGCGGCTGTCGATTCCTGCTGGTTGTTATCGCCATTATCAATAATGTTATCAGGCAGTGTATCAGTTCCGACACTGTTATCAGCATATTCGGTATATTCGGGAAACTCTTTTATTTCAAGTCCTTCGTGAACAGCCTGCATGAAGCTCTTCCATATTGTCATAGGATATGTGCCGCCCGTAAGGTCAGCCATCCTCTTTGGAATGTCATACCCAACCCACACCGCTGTTGTGTAGTATGCGGAGTATCCCACGGTCCAGCCATCCTTGTTGTCCGTTGTGGTTCCCGTCTTTACCGCAGCTACCGCATTATCAAGCTTAGCCCCTGTGGCAATTCCGTGTTCCACACCATATTGCAGCATTTTGCTCACCATTCTGGCTGCATTCTTTTCATAAATCTGCGTCCCATTGCCTCCATTATCCACAATAGTCCTGCCCTTTGAGTCGGTTATCCTCATAACCGCCGTAGGTTCGTTGAAAACTCCGTCACCCGCAAGCGCCGCATAAGCGCCCGCCATCTCAAGTGCGCTCGCTCCATAGCTCCAACCGCCAAGGCATGCCGCCATGTAATGCTCATCATCACCAATCTTTCTGAAATGCATCTTTTTTACAAAGGACATTCCGTACTCAGGTGTGATCTGTTCAAAAAGCTTCCATGCCGCCACATTTGATGACCACGCGAGTGCATCCTGCAAGGTCTCCTCACCTGGATATCTGTTCTCAAAATTCTCCGGACCGCCCTCCATCGGTGAATCATCTATAAGCTCATCCGGGTTATGCCCAAGTCCCAGATAAGGTGCATACACCACAAGCGGCTTGATGGCACTTCCCGGCTGCCTGAAGCTCTGGTACGCACGATTGAGCGTATAACCAGAAAGCCCCTGATTTCTGCCTCCCACAATTGCCGTGACATATCCTGAAGCATTGTCTATACATACCGCCGAAGCCTGAAGCTTATACACGCCTTCATCGTTAGTCTCCGTATTCCAAGCCAATGCAGCATCCAGCGAATCCATGAGAAGCTGCTGCTTGTCCATATCTATCGCCGTGTATATCCTGTATCCTCCTGTAAAAAGAGTTCTCTGATAACGCGAATACCAGTCATCATACAGCTCCTTGTACGCTGCCTCATCATCCTCGTCGATAAACTCATATCTGAAATTAAAGCCCGCTGCTTTCATAAGTGAGCGCGTAGCACAGTAGTACACATAAGTCTCAACCGAATCATACTTCTCAGCCTCGGGCGGACTTAAGACAATCTCCTCAGCTATTGCATTCTGATATTCTTCGTCGGATATACTCCCGTAATCATGCAGCAGCCCAAGTATGTAATCCCGCCTCTCCACTCCTCTGTCCAAGTGCTCAAATGGGTCATACTTGGATGGATTATTAGGTATTGTTGTCAAAAATACAAGCTGTGATATCGACAGCTCACCCGCAGCTTTGTTAAAGTACCCCTGCGCCGCCGCCTCAATGCCATACAGACCATTGGCGAAATATATATTATTTATGTAAAATTCAAGTATCTGATCCTTGGTATAGCGCTTTTCAAGCTCCATCGAAAGAAATATCTCTGTTATCTTCCTCTCCCATGTGACATCCTGTGAAAGATAGATATTTCTCGCTACCTGCTGGGTTATGGTACTCGCGCCCTGCGCCTTGCTCTTAGTCTTAAGGTTAATGCTTCCGGCTCTTATTATGGCGGCAATATCTATACCTCCATGTCTGTAGAACTTTCTATCCTCAATGAGAACGAATGCATCCTTTACAACCTTAGGTATCTTGTAGGACTCAAGATAATACAGCTCCTTCACACCGCTGACTGTTGTTATCTCTTCCCCATTCACGTCATAGATAATGCTTGTCTCCGTACTTCTGAAATCAGAAAGCCTGCTTTCTGCTGCGATAGCCTTCGCATTGCCTATATACTTCCCTACCGCAGACAAATAAGGGCTGACAGCGACAAGCCCCAGCCCCACAATCGACAACAATATGATAAAGACAATTAAAAATATCTTTAAGCCTTTCTTCATATCCACCTCTGAACCTTCGGTACATTAGATAATTTCAAAACCAAAAATCACCAATAAACAGTTGTGCACTATACATTATATAAATCAATCAGCGTACAGACTGCCCGACTGCAAGCAGCCACACCATCCATACGCTGTCGATACTACATCGTGATTTCATCACCCAATAATTTCGCCGTTCGTCAAGAGTGAACAAGCTACCTCTGACTCTCTTTCGCTCATTATAACATGAATTTCATCCATGATTACATCAAAAGTTCGTTAAGCACATAAATATGTCAACTCCCTAACGCCCATTATTTCATAATCATACTCCTGCATACTGCAAGCATTGCCACCAATAAGCAGTTTGAAAATTATATTTCCAAACTGCTCATAAATTATAAATCACAGTTACCTACAGTTCTTGGGAACGGAACGACATCACGGATATTGCCCATGCCTGTGAGGTACATTACGCAGCGCTCAAAGCCAAGACCGAAGCCGGCATGTCTTGCTGAGCCGTACTTTCTAAGGTCAAGGTAGAACTGGTAGTCCTCCTTCTTAAGACCAAGCTCATCCATTCTCGCAACAAGCTTATCGTAATCGTCCTCTCTCTGGCTTCCGCCTATAATCTCACCGATACCCGGAACAAGGCAGTCCATAGCGGCAACTGTCCTTCCATCTTCATTGAGCTTCATATAGAATGCCTTAATCTCCTTCGGATAATCCGTAACAAATAGCGGTCTCTTATAAATCTCCTCTGTGAGGAAACGCTCATGCTCTGTCTGTAAATCACAGCCCCATGATACCTTGTACTCGAACTTATCATTGTGCTGCTCAAGTATCTTGACAGCCTCTGTGTATGTCACATGTCCGAACTCTGAGTTGAGCACATGGTTCAGTCTCTCAAGGAGTCCCTTGTCTACGAAGCTGTTGAAGAAGTTCATCTCCTCAGGAGCGTTCTCAAGCACATATCTTATAACATACTTAATCATGCTCTCAGCAAGTATCATATCATCCTTAAGGTCTGCAAACGCCATCTCAGGCTCAATCATCCAGAACTCAGCAGCATGCCTTGTTGTGTTGGAGTTCTCTGCACGGAAGGTAGGGCCGAATGTATAAATGTTCTTGAATGCCATCGCATAGGTCTCGCCGTTAAGCTGACCGCTTACCGTAAGATTAGTAGGCTTTCCAAAGAAATCCTTGGAATAATCGACCTTGCCGTCCTCTGTCTTAGGAACATTGTTCAAATCCATGGTTGTTACCTGGAACATCTCGCCTGCACCCTCGCAGTCACTTCCTGTTATGAGCGGAGTGTGAACATATACAAAGTTTCTCTCCTGAAAGAACTGATGGATGGCGTAAGCGATAAGCGAACGTACCCTGAACACCGCCTGGAAGGTGTTGGTTCTAGGTCTTAAATGCGTGATTGTTCTGAGATACTCCATTGAATGTCTCTTCTTCTGAAGCGGATAATCAGGAGTGCTCTCGCCCTCAACCTCTATGCTGTCTGCCTGAATCTCAAACGGCTGCTTGGCATCCGGCGTAGCGATGAGCGTACCTGTAACAATGATAGCGGCACCAACATTGAGCCTGCTTATCTGTGCAAAATTCTCCATAGTGTCATGGTATACAACCTGTAATGGCTCAAAAAATGTTCCGTCATTCACAACTATAAATCCGAATGTCTTAGAGTCACGGACGCTGCGCACCCAGCCTCCGACCGTAACCTTATTTCCAAGATATTTTTCCTTGTCCCTGAATAAATCTCTGATGTTAATTAGTTCCATATCAATAATCCTCTCTGAATCCATATATCGGAATAATGTATTACCGCTGGACAAATAACTGATTTGTCACTCTTCATCTTACAATATTATTCCAATATGGTCAATCGTTTTGTCAGTCTTTTATGATATTGCAGACCAATATCACTGTATTTTTCAATCCTATGAGTTTTTCCAGCTCTGTCTTTGCTGAGGTAAAGCTGTTTTCTCCCGATACATACGCAACATTGCTCTTATCATACGCATACACAAGCATACTCTCGTCCTCGGTTATTACGTTTAGAGCGTATCCTTTGTGAATATAATACAGTGCTTCATCAAGGCTCACACCTGTTATATCCATAACCTGCTCTGACCTATAACTATCCGGAACAGAGATTTTTGCTGTATTTGTCTTATATCTGTCCCATATAATGCTTCCTGATGGTGCGACAACAACTCCCGCCTGTTCATCCGCCTGTGCTATCGCCTGTGCAGGATTACCAGTCAAAAGCGAAAGCTCTCCCATGCTGTACACTCTGTAATAGTCATTTTTCCTCGTGACCTCACTCATATAGAGCTGTGCTTCCCCATTAAATATAATGCTCTTAGGGTATATCACCTTGGTGTCATCCGATGAAGGCACAGATACAGTCAGAATTATATACAGCTCCTTCTGTCTTACATCCGTTGCCACCTGTCTGGTCGTCAGGATTCCATCCGGTGTCATTGTCGTGCTTAAGAGCTGGTCATCAGCCATATCCGTAAGGCTTCCATCGTCATTTATCTCTGCTCTTTTAATAATTATCTTGTTGCTGTCCGCCGCGACATCCATAACCCTCACTCCGGATTTTTCATAATACTTGATTGTTTCAAGGCTGCCGTTGACTATCTCTATGCGGTACATCGGGTACAGAGCGCTGATTTCGGTTTTTCTCGCCCTTCCGTATATGATATTTCCGTCTATAAGTCCCAAGGTCTTTATATACTCCGTATCCGCCGCAGCAATCTCCGCTGTCTCACCGGTATCAAGATATATTATCTTCACAGCTTCACTGTGATTCTCGTCCCCACCTTCCTGATAAGCAAATATAGAATATTTTTCGGAATACAGGCAGGAATCCTCAACCACCTGTGAGGACACAACCATGTACTCCTTGGTATCGTAATGCACAGAGTATATGCTTCCTCCCTGATACATGAAAAATCTTCCCTCGTCATTAAGATATGTCAGTACTTCTACGTCCTTTTTTATGACATCATATATCTCATTTCTCGGAATGTACAGAATCTCCTCAACAAGGTTTTTCTCTGCATTGTAGCTGCACACGGACACACCCATCTCACCCTCATGGCTTCCCCGGTTCATGTATCCGTACACAACATAGCTCACATTCCCATCTGAATCCACCGACAAAATCTTTATTCCGTGCTCCTGATATGCCTCCCTCACGGAGTCATAAGCGGAATCATCATCTACAAACGTGAAAAGCTGGACAAACTGGTTGGTCTTGGAATTGTAGCTCCACAGCTCCCCTCCCCTTACAAAGCAGGTCACCCTGCCGGTGCTGTCGCTCATCATCTGAAGTTCTTCAAGCCCCGACGTGATTCCAAGGTAAATTCTTCCCGAATCATTCAAATCCTCCAGCCCGTCAAATAACTGGTCTACATATCTGTCATATCCCAAAACGTATGTTGTATCAGCATCGGCACGTCTGATACGGAAAAATTCCTTCACATCATAGATATCAAGTCCTCTTGCCGCCGGCGTGCTCACCCGGTAGTCAAGCCTGATATCCGCTGTATTCCCCTGTATCTCCACAACCACCGGCCATATTCTGCCGTAGTACTGCGGCTGTAATGCGCCCCAGCCGACCTGGGAAAGCTTGGAATGGATATTCACATGTCCAAGGTTCGTATTATCGCCGGATGAATTCGGCTCAAGCTTCGGGATAATCTCATTTATCGCCTCCTCATCGTACGTCACATTTGAAAAATGAATCACATAGCTCAGCTTATCGTCAAGGTTCAACCCATCACCAAGCACAATCCTTGTATAATACGCTGCCGTCTTTTTCTCTGTTGAGACAGTAATTTTCATCATATACTCGGTATTATCCTCAAGGAGATTCTTTATGTTGAGAACCGCCTCGATGCGCTCACCCATATTGCCTGTTGTATTGACATCATTAGTTTCGTAACTGCCTTTACCATTTTCATCATCAGCATAGCCCACTGTCTGATAATCCGTAACCGTTGTGTTCTCTATGTACTCTGAGCCGTCAAGGCTTCTTATCTCATACGATATCCCTGTTATCTTCTGACCGTACGTCCCGATACCGATTCTTAGCTTTCTTCCCTCCGGGAGAGGTGTGATACACTCATGTAACATGCTCTCATCAATATTGCTCACATATCCGTGCAGCAGATTGAACTCCTGCCCGCCCTCACTTATCATATATACTACCGGAAGTGTTGCCGCAGACATATTCTCCTTGCTGGAACGGACTTCATCCGTAGCTCTGGTGAGCACAATCGTGATGACAGCAACCGCAACGAACACAAGAAATGATATAAGTACTTTATATTTAAAATTTTTCAATGTGATTTCCTTTCTTTCACCGGTATATCCGGTCAATACCATTATTTAAAAACGTATTGAATATTTTCCAAGCAATACACCGTATAAGTTTATCACAAACATTTTAAAAATAGTATATATATTTTATTAAATAAGCTGCACCATACAAACAGGACAGATACAATAGTATGATGTTGGGGGCAAAACATGCCAACTTAATGTACGAGTGTATAACGTATTATATTTATGCATACCAGCTCCATTGTCCGAAGCAAGATGTTCTAAGAACATCTAAGCTTCTCCCAAAAGTCGTGATATGCATAAATATAATACGTTATACACGCTAAGTTTACAGCACATGTTTTGACCCCAACATCATAGTATTTAATGTCATATAATAATTTTAATAATCAAGGCTGTTAATCGGTGAGGCAAGATATACCTTCGTCCTGTCCTGCTCCTCATCATATCCAATCGCAATATTCATGTTGATTTTATTTCCGCCTATCGTGATATACGAACCTGCCCCCTTCGAATATGCATAGATGGTAAATATATCACTGTCCCTGTTTTCCGCCACAACTTTAGCGCCAAGCCTATCTAACAGACCGTCCACAAGCTCATTTTTCTCTGTGCTGTTGAGTGTCCCCTCAATCGAACCCACAAGGTTCATATTCACATTACCCTGTATCCCCATCGCGTCGAACATGCCCTCCACAAGCTCCCTGTAGGAGACGGCGCAGTCTATATTATTGTACACGGTAATATTCACATACACATACTGTGCTTGTGGCTGCGTTCCTTCAAGCCCATTCGTATTCCCTGTTACCTGCGGTTCTGTCACTGCCGGTTCAGTCGTATTCTCTGTGCGTTGCTGCTCCTGCGTAATCGCCTTTATCGTCACGCTCCCATTGACGCTCTCCTTTGAGAGAACCGTTGTGTTTACCTCATCCTCGCATACCGTTGCCATCCCATACGATGATGTTATTCCAAGCGCCGACGCTATATTCTCTACCAGCCTTTCCTTCTCCTCCTGTGTGAGATAACATACGCCGAATTTTCCGTATCCCTCTATATACGTGTCAAGCTCACACCATTCTTCCCCATCCACACTGTCTGTAAACGCGGTGCTTATCGACACCTTATCAGCCCTCCCCATATTTGTCATGTACACCGCAGTCAACACCACCCACAATACAATCACTGCATACATTGCTCTTTTCATCCGACATCACTCCTTATACAATTTCTTGGTATTATATAGATTATGATGTCAAAACGATAAGTTTATTCATTGTTGGGACAGTGGTGTCAGACCCCTGTCCCATCCAGCCATTCTGGGACAGGGGTCTGACACCACTGTCCCAGCAACAAAAACCGCGGATTGTACCTTCATACAATCCGCGGTGGCGGCTTATACTATATCATATTTATCTGTCATTCCACTGCTTTCCCACTATCAGGCGGTTGCCGTCTTTATCCACACCAAGAATATATTCCGTGTCTGCTTTAATATACACTATATTCTCCCACTCCGTTGCCTTGAACAGCTCATCGTTCTGTGAAGCCCGGACAAGCACCTTTCCGTCCTCCGTAAGTGCTGCCGATACAAATGCGTCAACCGTAATCTGGCAGACATTCTCCCATTTCGATACATCGCCGGCATAGAACGTGCTCTTATCAATTGCCTCTACCGTTCCATCCTCATATAGCAAAAATGGGTTAAACGCGCAATCAATATCCACTATCTTCTTACCTTTTTTATTGTATTTCCCATACTCAAAGAGTTCTTCATCGCTTCCCCAGACTGTGCCATCTTTTTTTAGCCCGATTTCGCAGTTACCTGTATAGTCAAACACAATTTTGGTCAATTGCTGTTCATTCCAAGGCTGGCAACGATTGTTATAAGCTCCATCTGTCCATTCACCATCCACTTTCACAGCCAGATAATTAAAGCCATTATACGCAATATCTTCGACATTCCCGGCAGATAGTACCAGCTTCCATACCTGTTGCATAATATTTCCCTCTGGTCCTATACGGTCCAAGTCTTTTTGCGAAATCCATTCATCCGACCCCGGAACATACATTGCAAGCGTCCCATCCTCGTTGAGCACAACAATCCCGGCTTCTCCTCCGGCAATCTTGACTACATCACCTGTGTCCGTTATCTTGCGCTCACCATCGACATTCTTTACCACAACATTGTTACTCTCATCAATAAACGCAAAGTACGTCTGCTCACAAATATATTTACCATCATAACCTGAGCCGGCAGGAGTATCGTCCGCCTGCCGCTTGCATGAACAAGTGAGGCATAAAATTATTGTTAAACAAAATAATAGAATTGATTTTTTCATATGGTGTCCTTTCTGTTGGGACAGGGGTCTGACACCCTGTCCCAGTAAAATTGTCAGTTTTGGGTATGTTACAATATCCATATATACATTGTAAAATATAGGCACATACATTCAAGGAGGATTTACAATGAAAAAACTGATAGCAAAACTGTTTATTCTAATAATGGTTTCCGCAGGAATATTTTCTTTATTAAACAACAAAAAACATTGCAGTAGTAATTATACTCCTACCTTATATCTATGCGAAGATGAAACTTACTACCCGAACACAAATTAGGTCATTCTTGCTCTGTACCTATTCTCAAAATAACTGTCATTACTCATCTGACTCCAAAGAATACATTGATACAATTGTTCATTGTATACTTTTTTATTTTCGTCTACTTTATTTTGATTCCATGCCATACTTGATAAATTACAGTTAATTCCATTTATTCTCCCATACTGCAGCTGTGCCCTGATAACCTTATTTGAGATTATATTCGACTCCTCATATTTCCCAAGGCTGCCTAAAATACTTGCTACAAATGTCATATAAAACTCATAATCCTTAATATTTTCCTGTATCTCTATATCAGTACATTCCTTCAGATTCCTGTATATCGGCTCAATATACTTAAAGGCACTGCTTTCATCTCCGTTATATTTGTATTTTGCTGAGATTTGATATAATATTTCCTTTTCAATATAGGATAAATATATGTTTTCCGATGAGAGAATATCTTCTATTCTGATTGTAATTCCAAGGCAGTCACTCATTTTTTCTATATAGGTAATATAATCTAATTCCTTTAGCTCATAAGCCACAATATTTTTTCCCCACTCAACAAACTGCCTGTTCACTATATTTGAGGAAAGCTGCTTTTCAAGCTCATTCATTATCTCCCTGCATTCTGCAAATTTAAATTCCCTGCTCAACCGTTTCCACTGCGTATATAGCTCTATCGTCTCCCTTTTATCAGTGATAATTCCCGTCCTATGATAACCGGCAGGAAGTCCTAATCTTCCAAGAAGCTCCTCCGCTATATCTCTATGCGTCCCAGCTCTGTTATGCTCAAGGTTCCGCAATGTCTTTTCTGAGCATATACCTTCATACAAATCCTTCATGGTCATTCTAAGCATCTTACGTCTTATGTTTACAACTGTTCCAATGTTATATACGGAATTTTCCTTATAAAAATAACAATTATTTGTGGTATACTCCCATACACCGTGTTTATTGCACAGAGAATATATGGCGGCAAGCCATTCATCCGTATGAATGAGCATATTTTTTCTATCGCCGTCTCCATACCCCGCCACCAGCAAAGTCTTTCTGATTTCTAATATTTCTGTATAATAGTATCGTACCGCTTTTTTCTGTAATATAGAAAGAGCCTTTTCACAATATTTATATATTTTGTTGCCGATTTCCTTATTCGCGCCGTCCATTATCTCACTATCTATGCCATTTTTTACCATAAGCCTGTACATATACACCACAGCTTTAGGGTACAACATAGACTTTGCGGCAAGACTGAATCGCGGATTATCCAAATACTCTAATATTTCCTCCAATGAGCCTATATTTTTTTCTGAATTATAAAAACGATATTCCAATACAATGTTAAGCTCATCTATTGACAGATACAGATTTTTAAGACTAATCTCCGCCCGAACCGGAACAGTCAATTCCAAAGCCTCTTTATACAGCAAACATATTGCTTTGTCTGTCAATGCTTCTGTTCTGTCTACAGTTTCATTTTCTTCTATCCGGCATTGGATTTTCATAAGCTTTGCAAACTGCATTCTCACTACACTACTGCAATATAACTGTTCATACTCATCAATAAATCCACGGGCACCGCTTATATTATTGCTCTCAATAGCGTATATTATCTGCCATCTTCTCTGCCATTCCTCATAATCATCATAAAAAACATATCTCCCTTGTTCTTCGTACACCATACCCAGACGGTCTGTAAGTCGTTTAATCATTGCCTCATCACACTCTCTTTTATCGTTTTCAATACGACATAGATTTCCATCTGTCATAATGCCTGCACTCAGTTCTGCAAGTGTTATTTTCTGCTTTTGGCGTTCGTCTTTAATTAGATTTCCGACTATTTTATTGCAACATGCTTTGTCGTATTTCATGCTATTTACCAAACTGCTGCACCCTTCTATTATTTTTTTATTACTAAATAATAAAGTAAATTACTCCGTCATTTTAATTCATCTCGTAAACCCTGTCGCAGTTTACAAGGAGTTCACTGTCATGTGTTATCATAATAATAATCTTATC
>OAUU01000088.1_pt1 | contig 106168 bp, 90 predicted proteins | sample 1501381 | NCBI WGS metagenome assembly OAUU01 (sample SAMEA2580057, study PRJEB22360) | human gut metagenome | reverse complement strand
ATAGTTTTGATTTTTTGTTCCATCACTTCATCTAATAATTTGTTCCACTTTTTACATTAGTCAACAAATTTGATTGCTTAGAGTCCTCTCCTTGAAAAGAAAGAGGGGGGACGTGCCCGATGGGCTGACGCCATCGAGGTTCGCCCGACTTTAGGTGGGGGCAAGTGCCGTTCAGGCGCGCCATTCGCAATCTCGCGCTCCGCGCTCCAAAGCCTGCTTCGCAGGCGGATTGCTCATGAACGTGGCGCTCAGTCCATATAGCCGGGCAAATGCTCATTTGTGCGAGCACAATCGCATTTGCCCGGCTATATGGCTGAACTGGTGAGACAAAAAGAGACCCGCAAATCCATGTTTCCATAAACCTGCGGGCGTTATTGAGAGAGCGAATAGCGAGTTAAACCCGCTGCGACATAACCTAGTTTCATTTGTTCATTAAGTATTGCCTTAATGCTTGTTTATCGACTGTACTCTGTCATCAATATTAAAATGTCTCTGAGAGCGATAGACGGGGCTCGAACCCGCGGTCTCGACCTTGGCAAGGTCGCGCGTTACCAACTACGCCACTATCGCATATGTCGTACTAACTCAACCGACTTGATTATCATACATGATTTCACATACTTTGTCAACGTCATTTTTGTTTTTTTTCATGTACAAAATATGTTGCTTTCTGCTGATAACCAAAGCGGGTGATGGGAATCGAACCCACGTATCCAGCTTGGAAGGCTGGTGTTCTACCATTGAACTACACCCGCAAAGTGCCCAGAACCGGAATCGAACCAGTGACACGAGGATTTTCAGTCCTCTGCTCTACCGACTGAGCTATCTGGGCATTGACACATCGTCAATGACAAGCTGTATTTTACAATACTTCCGACAATGTGTCAAGTTTATTTTCATATACCTCTAAATCTTATTTTTTCTATTTCTTATCTGTTTTTATTATTTTTACAAACTGGATAATCATCGTTGGCACAAAACTCAGGACTACAATCTGTCCTATTGCCTGAATTGACAAGCTTTCTATACTGAATACACCATGCAGTACAGGTACAAATATGACCAATGCAAGCAGTCCTACGCCTGCGCCAAAGGCATAAAGGCTGTACTTATTGGACAGTAATCCTAATCTGAATATGGATTCTCTGCCCCTACAGTTAAATCCATGGAACAGACGCGCCAATGTCAATGTGGCAAACGCCATAGTGGATGCCATGGCAGCACTGGTGGCAATACCAATATGATATGCGCTCATCGCAGCAATTGCTATCAGAATACCTTCTGACAGCATTGTCACAACAAAATCTTTTGTCATAATTCCTGTCTTAGGATCTCGCGGCTTCTCGTTTAACAGCTCTGCGTCTGCCGGTTCCATTCCTATTGCCAGCGCCGGTAAGGAATCTGTCAATAAATTAATAAATAACAGATGCACGGGTGCAAATGGCACTGCTAATCCCATAATAGATGTATAAAGCACCGACAGAATCCCCGCTGTATTTCCTGATAATAGGAACAGAATGGCATTCTTGATATTCCGATATACATTACGGCCATTGGCTACTGCTTTTATAATTGTGGCAAAATTATCATCCGAAAGTATCATTGACGCCGCATCCTTGGATACTTCCGTCCCTGTGATGCCCATAGCTACTCCAATGTCTGCCTTTTTCAGTGCCGGGGCATCATTAACACCATCTCCTGTCATGGATACAATATTGCCTTTTCTCTGCCAGGCTTCTACGATACGTATCTTATTTTCTGGAGATACTCTGGCATACACGGATATTCTGCTGACCTTGTCATCCAGTTCCTTGTCCGTAAGTGCATCCAGTTCAGCGCCGGTCAGGGCAAGATCCCCCTCTTCGTAAATACCGATTTGTCTGGCAATCGCTACCGCAGTAATCTTATGATCGCCGGTAATCATAACCGGTCTGATACCTGCTCTTTTGGCACTTGCCACTGCTTCCATGGATTCTGGTCTTGGTGGGTCCACCATAGATACCATTCCCAGGAAAATAAATCCATATTCTGTACCTGGACTTAATACTTCATCCGATTCCTTGTATGCAAAAGCCAGTACTCTTAGTCCGTTTTGAGAGAATATCTCATTTTGTCTGCGTATTTTGTCCTTTTCCTGCTCTGTCATGGGATGTATCACATTACAGGAACGTACATGTGTACAGCGGTCCAACAGGACATCTACTGCCCCTTTAGTCAGAATGGTAGGTACTCCATGAAGCAGATATTTACTACTCATCAGCTTCCTGTCAGAATCAAAAGGCACTTCTTCAAGCCGTTCCATGTTGCGGCGCAATACATCTTCATGGATTTCTGTCTCATCAAAGAATGTACCGGCATCTACATAAATATTGCGAAGCATCTCCAGTAGTGCATATTCTGTCGGATCTCCGATTCCTTTTCCATCCACAATACTTGAATCATTGTTCAGTACAGCATCATAGAGCAGATAACGCTGTGTCTGGTCGGAGATATTGAATTCACGGGGTTCATACACCTTATGATTCATATAAATCTGCTGGACTGTCATTTTATTCTGTGTAAGTGTCCCTGTCTTATCAGAACAGATTACAGATACACAGCCCAGACTTTCTACTGCTTTCAAGTCTTTGATGATGGCATTTTCCTTTGCCATTTTCTGCGTACCAAAGGCCTGCACGATTGTCACGATAGAGCTTAATGCCTCCGGTATTGCTGCTACTGCAAGCGCTACCGCAAACATCATGGAATCCAGAAGCGGCATCTGACGATACATACACAATACAAATACAACTGCACATATAATCATAATGAGCATTGCCAGTCTGCCACTGAACTGATCTAGATTCTCCTGCAGCGGAGTCTTACGTTCCTTTGCTGCATTCATCAGTCCTGCAATCTTGCCAAGCTCTGTCTCCATGCCAGTGGCTGTGACCAGAACTTCTGCACGGCCATATGTGACAAGGCTTCCTGAATACACCATGTTCACTCGATCTGCCAGCGCAGCATCACCTTCAAGCACGGCATCCGATTTCTCTACATTGGTGGATTCTCCCGTAAGAGAACTTTCATTTACCTGTAAAGAAAAGTTGTGAAGAATGCGGCCATCTGCAACAATCATATCCCCAGCTTCCAACATCACGATATCACCGGGTACGATCTCCCTGGATGGTACTTCCTGCTTCACACCATCCCTGATGACCTTTGCACAGGGAGAAGACAGCTGTTTCAGGCTTTCCAAGGAACGCTGTGCCTTTACATGCTGTATCGTACCAAGAACTGCGTTCATCACGAGTACCAGCAGGATTACAATGGTACTTTCCACATTTCCTGAGAACATAGAGATTACTGCTGCCACAATCAGTATTACTACCAAAAGATCTGCGAACTGACTGATAAATACCTGAAAAATACTTTTCTTTTTACCCTCCTGCAGGATATTCTCACCTTTCTCCTGACGGATCCTATCGACCTGCTGTGAGGTCAGTCCTTCTTTCGTTACCTGATGCTGCATCATCAGCTCTTCTGTAGAAATGTTCCAAATGTTTTTCTGCGCCATACACAAATCCTCCTTATAAAACCGGTTGCTTTACATTTGCCGCATAAATACAAAAAGACTCTTATTGCACGACAAACGTACAATAAAAGTCTCGTTCCATTTCCATAGAAGTGTACTGCCCGGTTATCTTGCTGCCTATACAGCTTCTGATAACGTGATGACGACCAGCACAACATCGGTTGTCCGATGCGAACTACTCCCTAATATTTGTTATATCCTAGCATATGCAAAAGACATTGTCAAATGAAAACTATTCATATACATTTACATCTGCAATTCTTTCAGTTCATAGAACTTGCCCTTCTTTGCCATCAGCTCTTCATAGGTTCCGAACTCTTCCAGTCCCCCGTGTCCAATAACCGCAATTTTGTCTGCATCACGTATGGTAGAGAGTCTGTGTGCCACGATCAGCGTTGTTCTGTCTTTTACCAGGTTGTTGATGGCTGTCTGGATCTGTTTCTCGGAGATACTGTCCAGAGCAGATGTCGCTTCATCCAGTATCAGGATGCTTGGATCACGCACGAAGGCTCTGGCAATGGAGATCCTCTGTCTCTGTCCTCCACTCAGATTGCTGCCATGCTCCGTAATCCTGGAATCCAGCCCCTCCGGAAGAGAGTCAATAAATTCACGCAGGTTGGCGGCATCAATAACCTTCTGCAATTCCTCATCACTGATATCGTCTTTACCATAGGTAATATTATCGCGTATTGTTCCTGTAAAAAGAATGGACGTCTGTGGAACGACTGCAATATGCTGTCTGAAGCTTTTAAGATTCAGCTCATTCATATCCTGGCCATCTATCAGGATTCTGCCCCCTGTCGTCTTAATGAATCCGATTACCAGATTAAGCACTGTCGTCTTACCTGCACCGGAACCGCCTACAAAGGCTATCGTCTCACCCTCTTTAATAGACAGGTTGAAATGTGACAGCACCGGTTCTTCACTGTCTGGATAACAGAAGGTGACATCATCAAAGGTAATGTTGCCATGTACATCTTTCATTTTCTTTTTCCGGTCGTTATCTTCTACATCATGGCTCAGCAGGATATCGCCCACAGAATCTACAGATTCCAGGCCTTTTGCAATCGTAGGGAGCAGGGTAATAATACTGGATACCTGTGCAACAATGCTGGAGAAGTAAGTCTGATACATAACGACTTCACCTACCGTAATCTCACCCTGCGCCGCCAGATAACCTGTAAATCCCAGACACAACACCTGAAATACCTGAAATGCCACCCAGCTGATAGAAGAGAAATAAGACTGGATAATATCCAGCTTCAATCCACTCTTGGCGACATTCTCCAGCTGTTCCTGCATACGCATGGTTTCTGTGCTCTCCAACGCATGTGCCCTGGTGACAGGAATCAGTTCCACCATTTCCATGACACGCACGGAGGTTTCTTCCATGTCCTTACGGAACTGTCTGTTATGCAGCTTGATCTTATTCTTAAATACCACCATGATGATGACTGCAACCGGAACTGTTAATACGAAAAATACAAACACAGTCAGGCTTTTGCTCACAACGATACCCAAAGCAACTGCAATATTCATAATAATACTCAACACAGAGATAAATATCTGTCTTGAAAGCGTCTCAATCTGTTCCACATCCCTCATGATCTTGGACTGCAGTCGTCCTGACTGCATCGCATTATGATAGGATATGGACAACTGCTGGAGCTTGCGCACCAGTGAACCTCTCAGATTGCATTCCATGTTGCGGATTGTCTTGGAATATAGATAGACATGCACATAATTGGAAAAGACATTCTGTATGATCATCACACACATAAATGCCACATTGAGCGCAATATCCCTTACAACGTTCTCATCCGGGTTCGTAGCAATATTAATGATATTGGATGTTACAATAGGCAGAATCCATACCGGTGAATGTTTAATGAAGAAGAACAGCACCGAGAAAAATAATGAAGCATAATGCCCCTTGTACAAACCAAGCAGGGTCTTAATACTGCTGCCACTGTTTCTTTTGAAATTATCCAGAAAATCCTGCTCTTCCTGTTCCCAGACAATTCCCTTTTCCTGTTTTTCCATAATAGCCCCTTTCACTCACAAATGTTTTCACATTCATATGATACCTTTTTTCGTCATTTTGGTAAATGATTTTCAGTATTTTTAGAATCTGTTTTTTACTTCTATACTGGATAACCTGAGTCAGCTATGATAAAATAGGCGGTATTGGGAGGAAGACTATGCATAATTTATTTGAATATGGGGATATTTTGAATTCGCCCTATGAGGCTTTTGTTTTTGATACAGTCATTCATGACTTCCCTGTGCATCAGCACTGGCATCATTATATGGAAGTATTATATATGTTAGAAGGATCTACAGAAGTGACCTGCGACAGAGAAGTCTATCACCTCAATCCCGGAGATATGATTGCACTATTACCTAAGAAGCTTCACTCCATTGGTGGTTCCACACCGGAGCGCAAACGGTATTTTGTCTTAAAATTTGACTTAAATCGTTTTCATGATACCTCGGGTATCATGCCCCAGCTGAAATCATCTATTCTGCAGGCAGCCACTGACCCGAAAGCATTCATACATTTTCCGATAGACAGTATGGTAGGATATCCCATTGAATCCTATCTGTATTCCTGCTGCCATGAATTTGAATACAAAAATTACGGCTACAATCTTGCCATGCATGCTTCCCTGACATGTCTTCTGCTTGCTATGGTGCGCATATGGAAAGACAATGGCTATACACCGCCCATGATGGCTACGCAGCCAGAGGACGACTCTATTGAAACCATTACAGAATATATTGATGCTCATTCCAATCAGCCGCTTAAAGTAGAAGATCTGGCATCTCTATGCAACATGAGCTATTCCTTCTTTGCCAAAAAGTTCCGCCAGCTCTACGGTCGTTCCTGTAAGGAATATATTGAATATATCCGCGTGACAAAAGCGGAAGATCTGCTGCTGTTCTCAGATTACGACCTGACCTATATCAGTCAGGAAACGGGATTCTCTGATTGCAGCCATATGATCAAGACCTTCCGCAAGTATAAGAACATCACACCCAAGCAGTATCGGTTACAGAATACCAAAACGTTACATTAATCCTCTTGCCACATCAAAGCGCATTTCACAGCTTTATCCCAGCCGTGAAGGCGCTTTTTACGGCTCTCTTCCTCCATGGATGGCACAAATCGTCTGGATAACTGCCAGTTCTCACAGATTTCATCCCTATCTTTCCAATACCCTACCGCAAGTCCTGCCAGATAGGCTGCCCCAAGTGCTGTCGTCTCAATACAGCAGGGCCTTAGTACATCGCCTTTTAAAATATCTGCCTGGAACTGCATCAGAAAGTCATTGGCACTGGCTCCACCATCTACCTGCAGCTTCTTAATTGTGACACATGTGTCATGTTCCATAGCACGGAGTACACTGTGTGTCTGGTATGCAATAGATTCCAGAGTTGCCCTGATAAAATGCTCTTTACTACATCCTCTGGTGATTCCCACTACCATACCTCTGCAATACTGATTCCAGTAAGGTGCTCCCAAGCCAGTAAAAGCCGGCACAACATATACGCCATTGGTATCTTCCACAGCTTCTGCATATTCCTCTGACTGGGAAGAGCTCTTTAACATACGCATCTCATCACGCAGCCATTGAATTGCTGCCCCTGCCACAAATACGCTGCCCTCCAGCGCATATTCCAGTTCATCCTTGTCACTGGCTGCAATCGTTGTAAGAAGACCATGTTCGGAAGTAATTGCCCTGTGTCCTGTATTCATAAGCAGAAAACAGCCTGTTCCATATGTATTCTTTACATCACCTTCATCAAAACAGCATTGTCCAAATAAAGCTGCCTGTTGATCCCCTGCTGCCCCGGCAATCCTGATCTCTCCACCCAGAAGACCATCATCTGTCATACCATACATGCAGCTGGAAGGCTTCACCTGAGCCAGCATACTGTGGGGAATCCGCAGCTTCTGCAATAATTCCTCGTCCCAGCATTTCTCATGAATGTTAAAAAGCATCGTTCTGGAAGCATTGGTATAATCTGTTACAAAGATCCTGCCCTTTGTAAGATTCCAGATAAGCCAGGTATCCACGGTTCCAAAGAGTAATTCACCTGCCTCTGCACGTTCTCTGGCGCCTTCCACATTATCCAGAATCCATGCCAGCTTCGTTCCACTGAAATACGCATCCGGTACAAGTCCGGTCTTGGCTCTGATTACATCCCCAAATCCATCCCTGACCAGTTCCTCTACCATATCTGCTGTTCTGTGGCACTGCCAGCAGATTGCATTATATACCGGCAATCCTGTGTTCTTATCCCACACAATGGTTGTTTCACGCTGATTGGTAATTCCAAGTGCTGCTATATCAGAAGCATCTGCCCCCACCTTCGCCATAGCTTCTGTCGCTACCGCAAGCTGAGATGACCAGATTTCCATGGGATTATGTTCCACCCAGCCCGCTTTTGGATAGATCTGTTCAAACTCCTTCTGTGCCATGCTGATGATATTGCCCTTTTTATCAAAAAGGATGCAGCGTGAGCTGGTCGTCCCCTGATCCAATGCCATAATATATTGTTTTTTCTCCATACCCTTAACCCTCCGTTATTTCATACCTGTGTCACCAGATTATTCTGTCGGAATCTCCTTTGTTGCAATGACCGACACCCCCGTATTGGCAATATTGCTTACAATGACATCCCCTTCCTGCACAGGTGCCTTAACTCTTATTGTAGCCAATTCCTGCATACAGTCAAATATTTTATTCTTCGGGATATCCTGTGCGGTCTTTACAGATACCACAGGCAAGCTACCGCCCAGCACTCTTACAGTACTGGTCACTGTCCGCTTTGGATCTGTTACTTCCTTCCTGGCATAGCGGTCGCCATTTGGACAGGTGTTTCCAGTCACAGATACTACTTCTGTGCCTTTCATTTCTACTGTAAGTAGACAGCCCAATGGACAGCCTATACAGATTAATTCTCTGGTCTCTATTTCTGACATATGTATCACATCTCCTTTTATTCTTCAACTGCGATTCTGATTCTTGCTACATCTGTTCCATCTTTTTTTACCATGTCTTTATCCATAAGGATGATATTTTCCATCTCACCGGGAGCCATTGTCTTTTTCGGCAGGGAACGTAACAACTGGTCATCTGCATAGATGCAGACCTTTACGTTTCTGTATTCCCGTCCTACACGGAAACGTACTGTCTGGGTATTCTTCATATGAGATAGACGGATTGTGGATGGAACAGTATATCGTACACCATTTTCAGGGATAATCTGTACTATATTCTCTTTTAGAGAGTCTGTTTTACCACCTTTTAAATATTGGGCAGCCCTTGCGCCTGCCTCCTTTGCCTCACCTGATACATAATCCACCAGATCATGCACATGCAGGACATTGCCACAGGCAAAAACACCTTCTACATTAGTCTCCAGACTCTCATTTACCACCGGACCTCCTGTAACAGAGCTTAATTCCACACCACATCCTGCCGACAGTTCGTTTTCCGGTATTAAGCCGCAGGATAACAGCAGTGTATCACATGGATACGTAATTTCTGTACCCGGTATTGGCCTGCCTTTTGTATCTACCTTGGCGATCGTAACACCTTCCACTCTGTCTTTACCCTGAATATCTACTACAGTATGACTTAACAGCAAAGGAATATCATAATCCTGCAGACACTGCACGATATTTCTCTTCAATCCGCCAGAATAAGACATCAGCTCTGCCACTGCCTGTACATGAGCGCCTTCCAGCGTCATACGTCTTGCCATGATCAGACCTATATCACCACTTCCCAGTATCACGACTTCTTTACCCGGCATTTTACCCTCTATATTGACATAGTACTGGGCTGTTCCAGCTGAATAGATTCCCGCCGGACGATACCCTGGAATATTCAGTGCTCCCCTTGGTCTTTCCCTGCATCCCATAGCAAGAATTACTGCCTTAGCCTGAATCAGCAGCATACCATCTTCCTTATTCATTGCTATGATTTCTTTATTAAAACCATTCTGCCTGTCAGTGCTTCTAAGGCTCATGACCATCGTATGCAGCTTGTATGGAATCTGCTTCTCCTCTATCTGTCTGCGATAACGCCCTGCATACTCCGGCCCTGTAAGCTCTTCTTTAAAAGTATGCAATCCAAAACCGTTATGAATACACTGGTTCAGAATGCCTCCAAGCTGTGCATCCCTCTCTAATATCAGGATATCTTCAGGTGCTACTCCCTGCTCCAGTGCCCCAAGAGCTGCTGCCATGCCCGCAGGACCTCCGCCAATGATTACTATTTCTTTTTCTATATTCATAATGAAACCTTGCCTTTCCATAACCTTCAGACTATCAGTAACTTCTACTTCGTATCTCCATAAAGCATCACACTATCCTGGTCGGATTTACGTATCTCTTCCATTGGAACACCCAGTTCTCTGGAAAGGATCGCCACTACCTTAGGAGAACAGAAACCTCCCTGACAGCGTCCCATACCGGCTCTCGTCCTGCGTTTTACTCCATCTACTGTCGTAGCTCCCACAGGACGGTGAATGGCATCCAGTATCTCTCCCTCTGAAATGCTCTCACAACGGCATATCATATTGGCATAAGCAGGATTTTGTGCAATCAATTTCTGTTTCTCCTCAAAATCAGCCTGCTCCATATGCACGATTCCCTGTCTGGTTTCCTTAAAATCTTTCTTATCCGGCAGATTCTGTATCTCATTTACCAACTGTGCAACGTACTCTCCAATTGCCGGTGCACTGGTAAGCCCCGGAGATTCAATCCCTGCCACATCAATAAATCCTGCATAGCCTTTTGACTCTTCTATCACGAAATCGTCACTCTCATGATGTGCCCTGATTCCAGCAAAAGACGTTATGATCTGCTTAGCCGGCGGCAATTTCTTTACACTGACAGAAGCCTTCTCCATGACCGTCTCTAATCCTTCTCCTGTCGTATTGACGCCGTTCTTATCCGGAATATCCACAGCAGTCGGACCAATCAGCAGATTGCCATGTACAGTAGGTGTGACCAGAATGCCCTTGCCATATTTGCCTGGTAACTGGAATATAGTCTTATCCACCAAAGCTCCTGCTTTCTTATCATAGAGACAATACTCACCCTTTCTGGCAATCAGGTGCATTTCTTCATGTCCCTCTTTTATGGGCAGCATGTTGTGAATCTCATCTGCGTGAACACCAGCTGCATTGATTATGATAGCTGCCTCATAGACATTCTCATCTGCTGTATGCACACGATACCCTTTCTCCATTACCTCAATGGCTGTCACTCTCTGATTTCTCTGGAAAAGGACACCATTCTCTGCTGCATTCTCTGCCATAGCAATTGTCAGGCCAAAAGGACATACAATACCACCTGTAGGTGCGTAGAGCGCAGCCACTGCATTGTCTGTCAGATTAGGTTCCATCTTCCGAAGTTCCTTCTGTGTTAATATCTGAAGGCCCTGCACACCATTCTGTATACCTCTTTCATACAATTCCTGCAGTTTTCCTTTATTCTCTTCTTCAAAGCACAATATCAGTGAGCCATTCTGGCGATAAGGAAATTGCAGCTTCTGTGCCAGCTCACCCATCATCTGATTACCTCTTACATTTAACCTCGCCTTCAGACTTCCCGGCATGGCATCATGTCCCGCATGAACAATACCACTGTTCGCCTTGCTCGTTCCCTCACAGATATCACTGGACGCTTCCAGTACAAGAATCTGCCTCTCCTTCCTGGCAAGCTCTCTGGCGATGCTGCATCCTGTTACACCGGCACCAATAACGATTACATCATACATATCTATATCCTCCTCTTCTTAATTGAGTAACTATTAACTATTCAGAACCACATGCGCAAAAAAGCCAAGCAAAAAGAACCCTCCACAGGTATCCTTATGCTTGACTCCAAATCTCATGCATTACACTATTTCATTAAGTTAAGTATACTCTAAACCTTATCTACAGTCAATCCATTCCGTACCTGTTTTAACAGGTTTCCGAACATATCGTTACTGTTCACTCGTACCTCGTTCCAGCAACAATTTATGCACATACTCTCAGGTTCACTCTGCCTATTGTGAGTTCATCCCCTACCTGTAATAATACCGGTTCATTCATACCGATCATGCTTCCATTTCGAAGTGTTCCGTTTGTGGAATTGAGGTCTTCTACGTAAATAGCCCCATTCCGTTCTTCAATTCGGGCATGGATCTTACTGACAGTACTGTCAGAAATGACATAATCCACTCTGCCTGTCATTTTGCCAATCGTCAAAGGCAGATTATCCAGCCGTATCATGATATCCTCTCCATTTATTCTCCCTGACAGATAAGGCTCCCTGTCAGGAAGCTGCTGCAGGCATATGGTATCTCCATAGGCATACTGCTGCTGTACTACAGGCTCTTTCTCCCAGGAATGAGCTTCTTCATATGTCCTCTCCTCCGGTCGGTAAGTAGGATATTCTACAAACTCATGCTTCTCTAATGGACTATCTTCCTGTAGCTCCTGAATCTCTTTCATGCGGTTCTTCTTTTTAAAATGACATGCCAGAAAGATAACCCCTGCCATAACAGACATACTGACTGCCCCATACAGATACAGGATTTGTTTTTCATCCAGCGGATAAAGCCCTGCCACCTTGCATCCGGCCAGCAACACTGCCGCAATACCTGTCAGGATAAAGCACATGACTGCTTTTTTCAGGTCCTTTTTCCCTATATTTGCAGTGTCATTTTCTGCTTTCGGTTCTTCCTGTTTCTCCACAGGTGATGAAGATGTATAGGATATACTGTCCCAGTCATCATAGTGCGCCTCCTGCCTATAAGAATCCTCTGATTCATAAGGCATCTGTTGTTGCGGTGGTATGTCCTCTTTTGTCTGTTCCATCATCTGTGTGATCTCACGCAATACATAATTGGTATTCCTCGTATAACGGTATACCTGGTATGCCAGCATCACCGCCTGTTCATCCGTATGATCCACCTTTCGAAGCAGTTCCTCAATAAAGGATGCGAAGCTGTCTCTTGCATTGCTCTCATACTCCGGAAAATATACAAAATACGGCTCCAAACTATCCATATTCAAATAAATGTATTCCGGTTTTAGAATAACCTGAGAACCATCTAACAAATATTCCTCCAGACTGTCATACAGATGAATGCACCCCTGCAGCAATGTACATAGCTGTTGATAGTCCAGCTCCTCTTTTGCATATACCCTGTCCATGGACTGCAAGGAATTTATCTCATAATAATATTTACTTTCACCGTTCACTGTACGGCCAGATACGGGTAACAGCCCCTCTATTTTGTTATCCAATAACATCCTTACCCTGTAGTCCTGCTCTTCCTCCTGCTCATGAAAGAAGTTTGGCTGATTCAAAATCATATAATTATGATTCATATTTCTCTCAAAACTCTTCTGTGGCAAACTATCCGTTTTCATTCTCTATCATCTCTTCTTTCTAACAAATTTACGTGGTTCGCTCTTTCAATTGATAATCCGATCCATGATACGGATCAGCTTCACCTGCCGCCCTCTTGGCGCCCTGCCTTTTGCATACACATGAAAGTTCACTTCCTTCGTGTATTGGCTTAACCAATTCAGTAAAGGTACATTTACATCACATTCGTACACCACTTCAATATCCGAGCCGGTCACTGTTATATAATATTCCAGATTCCTGGCTGCAAATATTTTATCCTTTACCATGAGATTCACTGCGTCCAGTGTAGCTTCATAAGCCTCCTCATTACTGCGGTACAGGCTGCTGCTTCCTCTCACCGCCGCCTCATAGGCACAATGCTCCAGCATGCATCTGTCATATACATAGAACCCTACAAAAATCATAGTTGTCATGAACAGTATTACCATTGGTAAAATCAGCGCTGCCTCAACTGTAAAATATCCACCCATTCTTCTCTTTATCATCCAAGCACCGCCAGCGCTGCAATATATCCTCCCAGTAATGCCGGTGCAAAAGGCAGTGTTGTCCTTCGACTGCCCTTTTTCAAGATTAAAATACCTATGGATATAACAGCCATAAGGCAGGAAGCGATACACAGCATAACCAGACATCCCCTTGCCCCAAGCAGACATCCGAGCAAACCTGTCACAACTCCGTCCCCAATACCGATCTGTTCTTTACTAAGAAAAGAAATCCCTATCATGCACAATCCAATCATTCCACCTCCTGCCATACTCCAGAGATTCTTCTGCGGCATATAGATACACCCAATCAGACAGATGCATGCCAGCATACCCAGCTTCCACCAGCCCATCTCTTTTGTTCGAATATCCTCTGCTGTCAGCAGAAACATAACTCCTATTGTTATTGCGTATATTATTTCCATATTCATCCTCATTTCAATTTCAATTACACTTACTACAAGGTGTACGCCCTTGTGCCTGAGATATCGGAACCAGATAAATTGTCCTTTTAAGACCGCTGCACTGTAACGTCGTATGATAGCGGTTTCCATAGTCTGTCACAAATACCCTGCTGCTGTCCCGATTGCCACAATCATCACAGGCATAGTAAATACTTCCATCCTTATTACGAAGCTCGCCCACTATATCCTTATCCACACCCTGTATCGACAGTTTCAGATAAGAACAGTTCTTTGACAAATGATAAGCACTTCCACTTGGTGTAATGTATACAAGCTGTTCCTCGTTCCTGCCATTGCCTGCTGCCCCTGCATTATCATACCCTGTCCAAGCTCTTGTTCTTGTCCGGTTATACATGGCAAAGCCGGAATACCCCATCAATCGAAAGGTCGGTCCCACATGATAAGAAGCCACCAGATCAATACATTCATCTTCCTGTAGAAATCTGGACTGCAGCCATAGTATACCCATCGCACCTCCTGTTACAGGTGAATGATTCAGATATTTCTCTCCCAGCTCAGACTCCGTCTTAATTCCGGCATACGTAGCATTCAATGCCGTAGAATTATTCTCAATGGAATGTGCATAGACCGCCATATCCTTAGCCGTGTTATGCATAGCTGCACTTAAATTGCCCTGTAGCCTGTATAATTCCATAATAGACATGAGATTTACCATGGCATACAGGCAAAAGGGAAGTACAAATGCAGCTTCTACTGTCATACTGCCTTTTGCTGCCTTACGTTTATATCCGGAAAGGACGCAGACAGATATCTTCTTGCAGAGAACTGTTACATATGCCAAAAGCGTTTGTCTGTACTTCGTCCGGAAATTCTTTGTTCTTCCTTTCTTATTATTGATTTGATTCATACTTAATTCCTGTAAGAAAATATCTGTCTGCTCCTTTCCTTTATTGATACCCCATGGCACGGTCAAATACGTACTCCCTTTTTCCTGCATCAGAGAATCCGAAGCCTACCTTCAGATAAGAAATGCACTGGTCAATTCTGAAATGCTCATTTCCCGGGGTCTGCCTGATATCCATTTCCACAATGTCAAGGCTTCGCATAACCTTATCCTGTCTGTTCATAAGCATCAGAAATACTCTCAGATGGTCTTCATAGGAAAGGCCTGCATTGGTGGTATTGGGCGATATGGATTCCACTGACACAGTACCTTTTAACATATCCCATAGATTAGTACTCCACTGCCCCCTGTCCTTTAACAAAGGAATACGGTATCCCTGCAAAAGCCCTTTCACATCTGCTACTGCTTCAATATATGACCATACGCCTAAGACAACATAGGTCAATACATCGCTGACCTCCGGCACCAGAAGCAATGTACAAAGTATTTCACAAATTATCTTAACCTCATCTTTTTTGGCATGGTCTGTCGCATTCAGATAAATAAAATTGGACACTGCTCTCATTGCCAGCAATCTTCTGACCATAGACTGCAGATTTACCGCATCACTGTCACTTCCATACAGGATATACTCTACCTGGTATTTCAAAAGGCTCTGTTCTTTCTGATTGGTGTAATTACCATATCGATCTAGCAGATACTGGCCATAGAACAGTTCATCATCTATTCCATCAGGAGTCTCTATACCTTCAGTCAGTCCACAGCCCTGATTCATATTTCCGGCTTTTGCCCTGGCGCTGATATATTGCCCTGCCTGAATCTGCTGACTGGACATGTCCTCTGCAATCAGCTGTGTTACGCCAATTCTATGCAATACACTAAGCCAGCCGTTAACCTGCCCATAAGAATAGCCTCCATCTGTACTGACATCTGTTTCCGTTATCTCTTCCTGCTCTAATTCTCTCTCGAATTCCTGCTTCTTCTGATCAATTTCCGACATGATATCTCTATTGACCAGACCATTGGCTTCAATGATATTCAGATAATTCCTGATATCATTGATATAACTGATCCCATATTTTTCTTTCATGCACTCAATCGCCTGTGCCTTCCAAACCTGTCCGTATCCATCTGTTGCAAAAGCAGCCTGTTCAATCTCCAGATACGGATTGGTAAGCCTGATCAGACTATGTCCGACAGGAAGCTTTCCATCCGTATTGGGATTACAGTTATATCGCAGATAACTCTCCAGATGCTGTTCTACTCTGCTGATGCCGCCTTTTTCATTGCCATAGGAATCATCTATGTAAAATACACCATACTGCTTCATTAACTCCCTGTGATATTCTGCAAACACAGAATCCAATCCAAGATCTGCTGCCAGCTCCGCCTGCAGTCTTGTGGCTCCTACTGCTGCCCCCTCAATAAGTGTAAGCAGCAGAGAGAGCACAATTGCAAACACAAGCGACAGATATACCGTCAGATAGCCCTTAGGCTTAGATACTGTTCGCATTGGATTTGATCTTCTTCATAATGTCTGTCACAATACTTGTAATGTCCTTCTTAAATAAGGCAACCAGACTGATCAAAACTACAATGATCAGAATAACCTCCACTGTTCCCATTCCGTCTTCTTCCTTCATAAATGTTCTTAAATTTCTCATTTTCTTATTCTCCATTCTTTTATTTTTAATAAGATGTCAGTGCAGGTACTGTGATAATTACCATGACAATACCCAATAACATCATCATAGGAACCAACATTTTCGTTCCCGCCTTTTCTCCCAGCTTCCTGGCTGTGTGTTTCCGTTCTTCAAAGGCATCCGCTGCCTCTGCCTGTAACATAGATGTCAGATTTGCACTGCCCTTTGACAGGTTCTGTGCCAGTAACGTTGCCAGTCTCGTATAACCGGGCAGTCTGCATCTGCGCCCAAATTGCTCTAATGCATTTCTGGCTGAAGTTCCATTCTCTATCCCATGTATCGCCAGAAGCATCTCTTCATAGGCATATCGCTTCCTTCCTGTCTGTTCCCGTTCTCTGCGGTAATCTCCTGCTACTCTGCCCCACGCTCCCTGAACGGTCATTCCGGCACTGATCAGCAACGATATCTTGCTGACAATATCAGCATAATCTTCCTGCATCTGTTCACCCCGGCGCTCCACTTCTTTATGCAGATCCTTGTCTTTCATCATATAGATCATAACCGTCAATACAGGCGTCAGAAAGAGAATCAACAACCCTGTATGGTTTTTTGTCCCGCTCCATTTTAGTTCTGTATCACCATAATCCGTTGGAAGCGTAATATATTCTTTCTTACGGTCTGCCTCTTCCAGACTCAACAGTTGTGCTGCTATCTTCTCCTTCAGGGTAAAAGGCTCTGCCCTCTGATAGATACAACAGGCAAGGGTATAGTTCATAACAAAAGAACCATAACTGATCCTCGCACCAAGCTCCTCTACCACTGGCTGCACCATTTCTTCCTGTAATAGCTTTCCCTTCATATCCATATACTGATCCGGCACTGTCCACTCTACCTGAAAAGGATATCCATCCATCGAGGTTATCAGTTTCATATCATATTCAATACGGTCCAGCGTTTCATTTAGTCCCAGAATCTGCTCTTCCAATCGGGGAATAAACTCTTCATATAATCTGTTCATCTCCTGTTCGGACAGTTCCCTTGGCATCAGCTCCAGATCAAACTGTGCTTTTGTCTCTCCATTATCTGCTGTCAGTTTCAGACTCTGACTGCTTCCATCATAATCTTCTCTGTATAAACGGTTATCCACAATCTGTGTGTCCTGGTTGCCTTTTATCCACACAACAAGGGATAGAAATACACCAGCTGCCATAATCAGGCAGCACAAGGACAGTTTCTCTATGACATATTGTCTCTGCCTGCGTGTCACATCCGCTGTCGGCTCCAGCGCAAGAATATCTTCCCGCACGTTACCGTTATAGAGAAGCCAGTCCGGTTTATGGGGCAGCTGTTCCAGCCATTGATACAGTTTCTGTGCTATCTTTTCTCCCATTCCTTTGCCTATACCTCTATCTTTAATATTTTCTCAGCCATCAGACAAGCCACCACGTACAGAATCAGGCAGACACCCATCAGCAATACTCCTGTCAGGTTGTGATACAGACTGTTGAAGAACCCCGGTGAAGTAAGGGATACATACAACATCATGCCAAAGGGCATCAGCTGCATAATCCTCTGTTCCAGCTTCTTCTCACTCATAATCGTATCAATTTCTCTGCGTACCTCGCTTTTCCCTTCGATCATTCTGGCGGTATTACTGATCATGCCTGACAGGCTGCCTCCGTTACGTTTCGCAATCCGGAATATCTCTGCAAAATCCCGGATATCTTTCACATCACTGCGTATGCCAAGACTCAGCAGAATATCTTCCAGCTGGTCGTTATTGCGCAGTCTCCGCATCATCAGATATAATTCCCCAGCCATAAGGCTGTTCTCTCCATACAGCATACTGATATCCTGATAGGATTCCCTAAACGCATTTTCTACAGAATACCCTGCCCCAAGATTTGCAGATACTGATAAAATAACATCTCGGAACTCCTTTTCCAGCTTCTGCTTTCTGTTCCTGCACAGCTTATCCCGTCTTTTTACCAGGAAAAGATATACAGCAGGCAATAACAGGATAAATGCAACCATGCTGTCAAAAAACATCCAACTGATTACCGCAATTCCTGCTATACCCAGCAATACGTTGATTATCAGTTCTCTTGTGGAAAAGAAATACTCTTCATAATTGATTTCTGTTCCCTGTCCGCTTTTTTCTTTTGTTACAAAAATATTTTTTGTTAGTTTATTATTTATTGTTAATCTCATAATTTCTGTTAGTATTAAAGTCAAAAAATAAAATAACCGTAACTATAATCCGGCTGCCAAAAGCTTATCTGTATGCATCAGAGGATTACACATCTGCAGCTGTCCCATAACGTGTCCCGCCTCATCTGTCCCCGTCTCCTGAAACTGATACAATGGTCTGGTCACGATCTCACCATCCTCATAGCCTGTGATCTCCACTATTTCCAGAACCTTACGGGATTTGTCACGAAGTCTTCCAAGCTGCACGATAATGTCCACTCCTGATGCTATCTGTCTTCTCACGGCACTTAACGGGAGCTCCATTCCCATAAGCACCATCGTCTCCAGACGCATGAGCATATCTGTTGCAGAATTGGCATGACCGGTGCTAAGAGAGCCATCGTGTCCGGTGTTAAGTGCCTGAAGCATATCAATTGCTTCACTGCCTCTGACCTCTCCAACGATGATCCTGTCAGGACGCATACGCAGAGAACTTCTAATCAGATCTCGTATGGTAATTGCTGTTGTGCCTTCTCCTTTACTGTCTCTTGTCTCCAGTCTCACCAGATTGGGGATTCCCTGAAGCTGTAATTCTGCTGAATCTTCTATGGTTATCACTCTGTCTGTGGACGGGATATACTGGGAAAGGGCATTTAAAAATGTCGTTTTACCAGAGCCAGTCCCACCACTGATTATGATGTTGTAGCCTGCCCTGACCCATTTCTCCAGGTCCTGCGCTGCTTCCTGCGTAAGAGAACCATATGCAAGCAGATCCGTCATGCCGATTGGATGGGACGGAAACCTTCGTATGGTTACGATTGGTCCATTCAAAGCTACCGGCGCCAGTACAATGTTCACGCGGGCTCCATTTTCCAGTCTTGCATCAACAATAGGGGATGCCTCATTCACTGCCCTGTTGCATTTTGCAACAATCTGCTGTATGACATCTTCCAGCTTCTCTTTTGATGCAAAGTTCTTATCCCATTGGAAGAGTCTGCCTTTCCGTTCTATGAAAATTCCCTGCGTACCGTTGATCATGATCTCTGTTACTTCTTCCTCTTCCACAAGCTCCTGTAGAATATCCATACGTCTAATGGCATCAAAGATCTCACGCCCCAGCTGCTGTCTGTCCTTTAGGGAAAGAGCATACTGTCTGGAACAGTGAATGACCATCTCATCAATCATTTCCCTGACTTCTTCATCAGATACTTCCCTGGACAGGTCAATCTTCTGCCGCAATCCTTCTTCTACAGTCTGTCTGCACTGCTCATATCTCTCCATTGACTGCTCCCCTGCCCCTGATATCCCATAATTCACGTTTCATAAGTTCCCCCAGCCTGGTCGCAGCCAGCCGTTCATAATTGCAGCATTCCTTCTCCCAATTCTCCGGCAAAGTGCTATAGCATGTCTTGTCTGTTATTTTAACTGCTCCTCTTGCTTCCAATAATTTCTGATACTGCATTTTCATTGCCTGTGACTGTCTGGAATCTCCCTGTAGAAAAACAATCTTGTCACTTCTTGCCAACAAGGAATAAAATCCCTGGCAGATTTCAGACAGATCCAGCAGAATCACTTCATAATGCCCACTATCCAACAATACATCAATCGCCTGCTCCCATTGCTGTTCTGTAATCTGCAGCAGATCCGCATAATCCAGAGCCGGCGGAAGATAATGTAATTCACCCAGCGTCTTTCTCATGCTTTCCAGCTTGTACAGTGCCTTATCTGCATATTGCAGCACAAAGTAGAAATAATCCGTCACATCTGCTTCAAATTCTGTATGCAATAATTCTTCAAAGCCGGCAAAGGCTCTCAGATTCAGATATAATGTCTTACTTCCTGCATTGGATAGCATTTGTCCCGCTGCCAGAGCTGTTGCTGTCTGTGCATCTGCCCGGTCTGGAGAATAGAAGCTGACCAGCTTCGTTCTTTTTCTGTTACGTACACTTGCACCACTACAGGAAATATCCTGCGCATATTCTTCCATGATCTGTGCAAAGATTCCTGCCATGGATTGAAATTTGGTTATGACCGGATATTCTGCATTTACATTGTGACCATTTTCTGACAAAAGATAGATTTTACCTGCCCGTACATTTTCGGCTTCCTCAGCATAAGCATTCTCTCCGATCAGGAGGATTTCTATCGGTTTATTCTGACTATAACTGATGACCTGTTCCAGGGCTGTAAAAGTCACAATCTGAAAATCTGCTGTCCCCTTTCGTTGAAAATACTCCTGCATTCCCTGTAGATATCTCTCATCTTTATCACATACTGCAAGCAGCTTCTCCCGCATTACAACACACCTCCCATACAAAGCAATGTGCTGCATAGAACGGGTACTGCCAGACGGATTACTGCAGCCCTGGATTTAAGAGGCATATCATCAGTCATGGCACCCGTCCGTAACATTTTATAAACATAACACAACACTTCTTTTACATGCTGTCTGCATTCTTTTGAGCAGATAATCCTTACCAGTGCAGCAGCTCCTGCCAACATCATTGCTATGCCAATACAGACCATAAGCTTATGCTGCTCAAGATAACAGCCAAGCAGCATAAAGAGCTTCACATCTCCTGCACCGATTCCTCCCATGAGATAAAAGGGATAGAACACTGCAAAGATCAGTGCTGTCTGTACCAGAACTACAAGCAATACTTCTGCCCCCTGCTGCCAGCTAAGAAACAGTCCGGCTGCCATTCCCGGTGCAATGCACCAGTTTGGAATTTTATAGTGCCACATATCCATGAATGCCGCTACAATCAGTATTCCAATTAATAGTTCCATTTTGATTTCATACCTTCCCGTCAGATTCTTTGACCGGTCTTCCTGACAGGGTTCGATTATAACAGACAACAATTTTTTGTCTACCCGAAATGTAAAAACTCGTTTCAAATGTAAAAACTCGTACTAATTTCCAGTATTTTGCATAGATTAGAATGATGATGCCTATACTATAATAACTTCACTGAAAGGATGTAGATGTTCATGAAAACCTACTTTAGTCTGAAAAGTATCCTGAATAATTATCCTCCGGCTCCTGCCAATCCTGAAATACCTTCTGCAAGGGATAAGCTTCTTGCTGATATTGCCAAGACACAGCATGCATTGGAGGTTGCCTATTGTGGATTTGATTACGCAACAGACCCTGATCTGATTGACTGCTATATTTATGAGGTGAATTCCGCTTTAAAGAGATATCGTTTCCTGTTGAATCAGGCACAGCGGATGGAATTGTTTTTAGAAGAGGAACAAATAGAAAAAGCTCCCTCTATACGAGGAAGCCTCTCTTTGCATCATAATTAACAAGACTTTCATTGAGATCTGTTCTGCCATAGGTAAGTCCTGCATACACAGACTGGATATTCTCCATCAATGGACCGGACTGATCCTGACTACTGATCTGCTGATAGGCATCTCTAAGCTTTGTAAAGATCATCTCAATCGTATCCAGATTGTCTACTTTCAGGCTGAACATATCCCGTGCCAGCTCTCTGTCTGCATAACAGTACAGTGAGAACAGGTTGCCCGCCAGTTCATACTGGAAGTCAAGGCTGCTGCGCAGCTGCCCGATACATGCTCTGGCAAGATCTATATTCTGGACAAGCTCTTCTGTTTGTCCGGCATCATGTGCTGCCCTGGCATCTTCCAGATATGCTGACAGCATTTCGTAAACAATTACTGTCAGCTGTGTTTTGTTCGCCTGTGTAATCCTTCTTGTGAACATCTGCTTTTTCTCTGTTGTCATACTAATCCTCATTTCTGTGCATGTTATTTGCGCATATTGAATTTATGTCAAGTATGCACAGACACACACAAATCCCCAATTTTTACTGCAACAGCTGTAATACGGACTGTGGTCTTTCATTTGCCTGTGCAAGCATGGCTGTAGAAGACTGCACCAGTACCTGTACTGTAGAATACTCTGTCATTTCTGTTGCCATATCCACATCCATAATACGGGAATAAGCAGCTGTCATATTCTCTTCTGTGTTGTCAAGATTCGTAATTGTGTGTTCGATTCGGTTCGCATAGGCACCTATCTTGGCACGGATACCGGACAACTGGTTGATTGCATCTCCTACGATATCAATTGCCGCTGTTGCCTTATCCTCCGTTGTAATATCCAGATCCTTTACCCCCAGATATAACGCCTGCAGGGCCGGGATTTCTACCTGGATCACTTGTCCTTCGTTGGCTCCTACCTGGAGACGCATAGCTCCCTTACCTGTCAGATCCAGAAGAATGCTGTTCTTATCATCTGCTTCATTTCCTACCTTGTATGTAGTCCTTGTAGTATCTGTATGTGTATCCAGATAATGGTTCAGCTTATTTGCCTGTACCGCAGGGTCCAAGGAATTTATATAGTTTCCATCCTTCTTTTCATCCCAGCCGCTTGGATTCTCTATGACCACCTTAAATTTCTTAGTCTCTGTCTTAGTCAGATCATCCGCTGCCGCCGCTGTAATGCTGAACTCTCCTTTTGTCTCATCGAACTTGCAGTCTGTAACTTTAATCGCCTTATCGGGAAACACGTCTTTGAACGCATCCGCAAAGTCTTCTGTCAGTCCACTGTAAGGATTCTGGGTCGCACCTGAATTAATTGTGGTCGTAGTAGTTGGAATCTGTACACCCTTCTCGTCTGTTTCTTTTACAATATTTACTTCTCTGATATTGTATTTTGTCTTACCATCTGCACTCTCCACCCTTACATTTTTAAAGCTGTCCGTGGAGAAATATTTCACTGTACTTGTAGTGGTTACACCACTGCCTTTCACTGCGGTGCGATCGTTCAGGGTAAGCTTGACTTCAAAATCGTTCTCACCCTTGATCACGATATTCTCATCCTCAAGGATGACTCTGGAACCATCCGGGAATGCCTTCAGGCCTGAATTGATCGTTGTTGTCGTTACAAGTGCCTTGCGTACCTTATCTGCGCTTGTTGCTGAAAACTTATCCTCATGTGTCACTTTACCATTTACATCTTTTTTGATATAGGCATCAAAGTCTTTAATGGTGTCTTCATCATGGTAGTATTCCAGTCCTTTGATCATATAGGTACCACTTGTTACACCATCACCGTAGGACATTACCTTTACGTTCTCTGCATTGGTATATCCTTTGTATGCAAAGCTGCCATCCAGCAGATTCTGTGCATTGAACTGCGTGGTTTCCGCGATTCTGTCCAGCTCCTGTACCAGCTGGTCAATCTCCAGCTGGATCTGTTCACGGTCAGAATCCGCATTGGTACCATTGGCTGCCTGAATTGCCAGCTCGTTCATTCTCTGTAGGATTTCATGCATCTCTGTCATTGCACCATCTGCTGTATTTACAACAGATACACCATCATTGGCATTATTATTTGCCTGTTTCAGGCATCGGAGCTGTGCACTCATCTTCAAGGAAATAGCCAGACCTGCTGCATCATCTGCCGCACTGTTGATCTTGTAGCCGCTTGATAATCTCTTGATAGAGTCAGATAAGCGGGTATCATTATTGTTCAGGCAATTTCTTGCAATGATGGATGATATATTGTAATTAATTCTCATGTTCTTTCTCTCCTTTTACGCAATGTTTCCGTCAGGCTTCATATTGCTGATCCAGACTCTTTAAAGCTGTAATAAAGGCTTTTGCCGTCTGATACAATTCCCTGGTGGATAATTCTTTGGATTCTTCTACGTCCCTATCCTGTCCGAATCTGTTCAGATCAAGTGTCTTTGTTTCAGCCAGGCTGATGGATATCTTTTTGTTCTGTCCACTCTCCTGCTGTGCTTTGGAGAATTGTTCCAGTAGATTATTCTGTAATACTTTTATATCCTGCCCTGATGTTTTCTTATCATAGGCGATCATACCTGAAATCTTCTCTTCACTGATATCAAAATCCGCTGCCACTTTGCCAAGTGTATCTGTATCCATCGTAACAGTGACTTTACCCATCCGGCTGCCGTTATGATATATTTTCAGGTTAATGGATGTCAGCTCACCCTTGATATTAACAGGAAGCTCATAATTTTCTTCCCTGGCAAGACTGCCTGCAAGAGATAATCCTTTGTACAACATCTGTGCAGCTTTCACATCAACGATATTGTCAGAGGTATGAACCATATTTTCAACTGCACTGACTGCTTCTCCAATCAGCTCCTGGTATGCACTGACTGCACTACTCTTATCTGTCAGGTTATTGGCTGCATCCTCTGCCTTCTGCCATAGAGCATCGTGTTCTATGTCTCCGACAGAATCAAAAGCATCATTGACACTTGTGTCATTTTCTACGCTGGCAGCACCGTTTCTTCCAAATATCTGCTTATAGAGGGAACCTCTCTCCATAAGTAATAATTCTGCTGCCTGGATATTGTTCACACTGACAGGCTGTTCATAATCAATCAATGACTGGATAACACTATCCTCAACCTGTTGTGCAGACTGCACGGAATCCCGGAAATTATGTATTCTGTCCTGCTCCATATCCTGCCTGGATGATTGATTTGTTTCAGGCATCTGCTTTAATTCCTGTGCAAACTGCTCTATTGTAGTATCGGCTTGAATATCCATTTCCTTCAATGCATCTACATCTGTTTTCTGAACCAGTTCATCCTTGATTTCCCCGGATAATGCAGCATAATACTGCATCTGATGCTGATACTCACGGGATGGGCTGTCCTGATAGCCTGCCATGATCTGCTCATCAATTGCCTGCCCTCTGGCAATCAGCTTCTCTAATCCACCGAATCCATCATCTATGGATATATCCATATTTTTATGACGGCTTGTACGTACTGCTGAAAGCATATTCTTGAAATTCATTTCTGCCCCGGCGGCGACTACACTTCCGATTACTGCACCGTCTGTCTTCTCTATCTGACGGAAAAGACGGTAGATACCAATATATGCTTCTCTTTCATCCTCTGTAATTGCATGACTCTGATCAAGCTTATGCAGATAAGCTGAGAATTTCTCCGCGTCTGACCCTGTGTCCTTATCCTGTTCATTCAGGTATTCTTCCAGCTCATCCAGATTCATATCCAGTGGATTGATCTGCTCTCTGATCATCTGCAGTGTAACAGCAGGAGTCATTCGACGTATTACACCCGTTACCTGCATGTCTGCTTCTTTTACTGACTGTATGTTATCCTGCGTAATCCCCATATTGTTATATCCAAGGATTCTCACAGCTCTTCGATTACTGTCATTTGTCTCAAGTCCCAGATCCTGCAGAATATCATCTACATTTCGGAACGCCTTCTGAATACTGTCACCCATATCTTTGCGTGGTGCTGTCATCAAGGCTTCATAGGATTCTCCTGCTTTGTCATATTTACTCTGTAATATACTTCCTTCCTGATGAAGTGCTTCCAGTGTAAAGGGAGTCTTACTTGCAGATATCTTGCCGGACAGCGCCGCCGGCATGGCTGCAAGCTCTTTTGTCAGTGTAAGCGTATCCTCGTACCACACTGCCCGCTGCTCATTGACCTGCTCTGTCTCACCCTGGAACAAAGCTGCTTTTATATTGGCTTCTGTGGCTTTTAACGCCTCTACAAGCTGTGACAGCTCTGTTGTGTCTATCTGATAACCATTCTTTAATAACTGTCTGTTAGCTTCCTGTGTCATGACCAGCCGGATCTCTTCCATCTGGCGTCTGGCTTCTATCTCCCGTAAAGAAGCATCACCGGTATTGACTACTGCTGCCTCACTACCCTCTCTGGCATCAATTTCTTTCTGCGCGGCACTTAAATTTCTAAGGTTCAGTGTCTCCCCGGCTTCTATGGTGTCATGAATTGCTTCATCACTGATAGCTTCTGCCTGCTCTACAAGCTCTTTCGCCTGCTGCCAGACAGGCTGCTCCCCTGTCACCAATGCCTTCCCCGGCTGTTTGCCATTGCCCATAGCCGTCACTGCCATATCCATGAGCTGTTCTGCATCCATCGGAAGCTGCAACTGACTTAAATCTGACAGATAAGAAAGATTCTGAGGTGTCAGTTCAATACCTGATTCCACTAACCATCTGGCATTATTCTGAACATCTTCTGTGTTCTCCAGTCCGGACTGTCGGATCACAGAATCAATCCCACTCTGCAATGCATCCCAATTGATTGTATCTGCCTTCTTCGCATAATACCCCTGTGCATAATCACTGTAATAACCCTTGCCCTGCCGAAGGGAATCCGTGCTGGAGAACCGGGCTGCATATATATTATCTACAGTAGGAGCTTTCTGGTTGAGCAGCAGATATTTCAGGGCATCTTCTGACAGCTCTCCTATCTCCATGCCCTGTGCAATGGTCTTGACAAGTGCCGTGATATTATCCTCTGTAACAGGAATATCTGCCTGTTGCATCTTGTCCACCAGTTTATTGGCATCAATACGGCTTCCTGTAATCTCTTCCACAGTCGCTGTATCTAAATTGTCATTATATCCTGCTATTTCCACTCCCGCTTTTGCAAGCGTTACTTTAATCCTATCTACAATACTGACATACGTCTCTACATCTGTACTTCCCGGCTGAAAGCCTTCTTCCTGCATCTTCCCCAAGTCTGCCCCTGAAACAGAATTAGACATCACAATCATAAAGTCTTTTTGGGCCTTAACATTTGTGTTCCCGGCCTTCGACATAATATCCTGTGTGGTCAATCCGTGACCCTGATACGCCTTGTCATCCATAACTTTATTATCCGTAATGTCTAATGAATATCCGCTGTTCCCGACCTGAAGAGAGTCAGCAGTCGCCTTATATGCAGTTGTCCTGTCGGTATCGGCTACAGGAGATGAAGATAATTTTGTATCCAAAGTAATATTCATCCTGTCAACCTAATCCTTTCTTCCATGTGGTACTTAATCGCTTTACCTTATATCTCGGCAAATATGGGCAAAAACTTAAGAGGGGCAGAAAAAGTAACCCTTTTTCTGCCCCTCTTACAAATTTTCTATTCTGTTTTAGCTGCTTCCAGCGCCTGTTTTAAGTCTGCAATAATGTCATTTACATTCTCGATACCAACAGATAATCTTACAAGATCAGGACTTACACCCGCTGCTACCAGCTCTTCATCATTCATCTGCCTATGCGTTGCTGATGCAGGGTGCAGGACACAGGTATGTGCGTCTGCCACATGGGTTGCAATCATGGCTACTTTTAAATGTGCCATGAACTTCTCTGCTGCGCTTCTTCCACCTTTTACACCAAAAGCTACAACGCCACAGGTGCCATCCGGCATGTACTTCTTTGCCCTTTCATAGTATTTATTGTTTGGAAGTCCCGGATAATTTACCCAGGATACATTCTCATCTGCCTGTAAGAATTCTGCTACTTTCTGTGCATTTTCACAGTGTCTTGGCATACGCACATGCAAGGACTCCAGTCCCAGATTCAGGAAATACGCATTCATAGGAGACTGCATTGCACCCAGATCTCTCATAAGCTGCGCTGTCGCTTTGGTGATAAAAGCTCCACCCAGACCGAATTTTTCTGCATAGGTCACACCATGATAGGATTCATCAGGAGTTGTCAGTCCCGGGAACTTATCTGCATGGGCAAACCAGTCAAACTTACCGGAATCTACAATACATCCACCCAGGGACGCATCATGCCCATCCATATATTTCGTTGTTGAATGAGTCACAATATCTGCTCCCCACTCAAAAGGCCGGCAATTAATAGGTGTTGCAAATGTATTATCTACGATAAGTGGTACTCCATGGGCATGTGCCGCCTTGGCAAATCTCTCGATATCAAATACTACCAGTGCAGGATTGGCTATTGTCTCACCGAATACCGCTTTGGTATTGGGCTGGAATGCTGCTTCCAGTTCTTCATCTGAACAATCCGGATCAATAAATGTAGTCTCAATTCCCATACGCTTCATTGTAACTGCCAGCAGATTATAGCTGCCTCCATAAATGGTAGAAGAAGCTACTACATGATCTCCTACACCACAGATGTTGAAAATTGCAAAGAAAGTAGCTGCCTGTCCTGAAGAGGTAAGCATTGCAGCTGATCCACCTTCCAGTGCGCAAATCTTAGCTGCCACATAATCATTTGTAGGATTCTGTAATCTGGAATAGAAATATCCCTCCGCCTCCAGATCAAACAGTTTACCCATATCTTCACTGGTATCATACTTGAATGTAGTACTCTGAATAATGGGTATCATTCTGGGTTCACCGTTTTTTGGTACATAACCTGCCTGTATACATTTTGTCTCTTTTTCCATTTCCTGTCTCCTTTTATTTAATAATCCGATGTATTGGCAATTCAATACATCGGATCTGTGTTTAAAATAGATATACAACTCCTGTCAGTGGTGGAAGAGGAATCACAACATATTGGTTCCTGTTATCACATTTTCCCTTGCGTGCCTTGATTTCCTTTGGAACTCTGTGGCCTGCTCCTCCATATCTCTCTTCATCTGAATTGATCAGAAGCTTATATTTCGTATTCATAGGTACACCAACCTTGTAATTAGGATATTCTACAGGAGTCATATTAAGTACAAACAACATATGCTGCCTGCCATCTCTGGTTCTTCTTACAAAGCTGTATATGCTTCTGTCTTTATCATCTGCATTCATCCATTCAAATCCAAGCCAGTCATTATCAATTTCATATAAACACGGATACTTACGATAGGTTTTAAGCAGCTCACCCACAAAATCATGCATACCACGGTTCAATGGATTCTGAAGCATGTACCAGTCAAGCTCTCTTGCCTCGCTCCACTCACGCTCCTGTGCGAAATCCTGTCCCATGAACAGCAGCTTCTTACCTTCATGTCCTAACATATAGGTATAGCCTACTCTCAGGTTGGCATATTTATCTACCTCGTATCCCGGCATCTTATTGACCATGGAGCACTTTAAATGCACTACTTCATCATGCGACAGCGGCAAAATATAATTCTCACTGTCATTATATGTCATGGCAAAAGTCATCTTATAATGGTTGTCTTTCCTAAAATATGGATCCAGCTTCATATATTCGCAGAAATCATGCATCCATCCCATATTCCATTTGAAGGAAAATCCAAGGCCGCCTTCTTTTGGTTCACCTGTTACCTTTGGCCATGCTGTGGATTCCTCTGCAATCGTCATAACTCCCGGATAGGAACCATGAATCACGGAGTTGAGATGTTTAAAGAATTCAATTGCATCCAGGTTCTCATTTCCACCGTATTTGTTAGGCAGCCATTCTCCGTCTTTTTTACCATAATCCAGGTAAAGCATACTTGCAACAGCATCTACTCTAAGACCATCTACATGGAATTCACGAATCCAGTATAAGGCATTGGCAATCAGGAAATTACGTACCTCATTCTTGCCATAGTTAAATATCTTAGTTCCCCAGTCAGGATGCTCGCCCATTCTCTTATCAGGATGTTCATACAGACATGTACCATCAAATTCACACAGACCATGTGCATCTCTTGGGAAATGCGCCGGAACCCAGTCAAGAATAACGCCAATATTATGCTTATGGAAAAGGTCGATCAGATAACGGAAGTCGTCAGGCGTTCCATAACGGGAAGTAGGTGCATAATATCCTGTTACCTGATATCCCCAGGAACCATCAAACGGGTACTCTGCAATACCCATTAATTCTACATGCGTATATGGCATTTCTTTCAGATATTCCACCATCCTGTCTGCGAACTGACGATATGTATAGAAACCGTCTTCTGTTCCATCCGGATGCTTCATCCAGGAACCGATATGGCACTCATAGATAGAAAGTGGTTCCTTGTTCATATCCTTTTTGGCTCTGGCTGTCAGCCATTTCTCATCATTCCATTCAAAATGGTTCAGATCATATACACGGGAAGCTGTTCCAGGTCTTAACTCTGCATAATTTGCATAAGGATCTGCCTTATAGAGCTTTCTTCCATCTGCAAGCTCTATCAGATATTTGTACATCTGTCCTTCCTGTACGCCTTCGATAAATGTAGTATAAATACCACCTTCACCGATTCTCTCCATTTTGTCGGCAGTTTCATTCCAGCCGTTGAATTCACCAATCACATAAATATCCTGTGCATTCGGCGCCCATACAGCGAAAAAGGCACCCTTTTTTCCATCATGTGTGCACAGATGTGCTCCAAGTTTCTTATAGATCTCATAATGCGTTCCCTGTCCAAATACATACTGATCTGCCTCGGAAATAAACACTTCCTCTGTCTGCTTTTCTACTTTGCTCATGCACATACCCCATTCCATTTGAATTAGGAATTCATCCCATCCTCTTTTGTTTACATAAAATCTCTTTCCCTTAATACAATCATATCTTCTTTATCATAACGCTTCGACAGTAACACATCCACGAAGTTCTTGAGATTAAATTTCTTGGATTTCCAGATTGCTTCATCTATGATGTCTCTGACTTCGTCCTTCGTTACTACATGATTACCGCTCTGACTGTTGGCAATTCTGGTATATAACGCCAGCGTTCCCAGTTCATCAATGGAATATTCCAGCGCCAGTGCATAATTCTTCGCATAGTCCACAAGCGCATTATTATCCATCTCCATCAGATCTATTCTGATATTGAAATAATCAGAAATAAATGCCTGCTTCTCTAACAAATGGGTAATTTCCTTACGGGTATCCTCCATAATGACAACCAGTCCCAGATTATCCTGATTTAACAGATTTGCCATTTCATAGAGCTTATCCTGTGTGATTCCATTGGCTTTTTCTATAATAAGTGCACCATTTCCCAGCTTAGCAAATACTTCACTCAGATTCCTGAGATTTAATTTTTCACCTGTGATCTTTGCTACTTTACCAGAGAAATTAGCATCCAGTGCCTGATATTCACGAATCAGATTCTTAGCCAGACGAACTGTACCAAGTCCTGCTTCTCCGGTAATGATGACATTACCTGTATAGGCAGCCAGACTCATCTTATCCAGAGCATAGATAATCTGCTTACGGATCTTCTTCGTTACAGCATAATTCTCAAAGAGTTCCTGCTCCTCCGGGGTAAAATCACGGATTTCTTCTTTCCTTACACCCTTGGTTTCTTTATCTGTAGTCTCAATAATCTTATCTGGCAGGTCTCCAATCTCTGCGGTATCCAAATTGATTTCCTGCGTTTCAAGAATCTCTCCAGAATCTTCTTCTGCGTTATCATCCACATATTCCTCTTCTGGATATTCTTCCTGTTCAGGTGCTGCTTCCTCTATCTCTTCCTCAGATTCTGCATATTCCTGCTCATATTCTTCCTCAGAATATTCCTGCCCGGCATCTTCTTCCTGTACAAATGACTGTTCTTCATACGACTCTTTTACAGACTCTTCCATGGATTCTTCTGCATCGGATAATTCTACAGATTCTGTCTCGTTTTCTTCATCCATCCACGCCTGGGACTCTGTGATTTCTTCCTGAAGCTCTGTCTCTTCCATATCTGGCGTATCTTCAATCTCAGTCAGTTCTTCTACTTCGCCCTCATCTTCCTTCTCTAATTCTCCAAATATTCCATTCTTAACAGAATTATCGAAGTTCTCGAATATCTTACCAGTCTGCTGTAATACCAGCTTACGTACTTCTTCCTTGTGCTTGGCAGCATTCTCCTGCTTCATTCTCTCCCATTCACCCAGCACTTCATCCAGATTCATCTGTCCAGTCATAGGATGGAATACTTCTTCCTGCGTATCCTGCTCTTCTTCCTGGACTGCATCTGCAACTTCTTCTTCAGGAACAGGAATAGAAGCAATCTCTTCCTGTAAAGTAGGCTGCTCGTCAAATACATTCTCGCCGTTTTCTTCCAGACGGTCATGTTCTTCCTGTACAGATTCCTCTGTAATATCCCGAAGCATGTCCATATCTGTATCCTGTCTGATCACTCGGGCATCCTCACCGGGTACAAATACTTTGCTGATAGCTCCTGTATGAGGTTCCGGTGCTATTTCTGACACGCCTGTCACCATTTGTGCAACACGACTTGTATGTACAGGAACCGGCTGCTCTTTCTCAGTTGTTTCCGGCTCTGATTGCGGCAGCTCCTCATGGTCTTCCTGTATCAATGTATTATCTTCCACAGATGGATTACTTGTCTCTGTCGCATTCTCCTGATGAATGTCCTCAGGCTGCACAATATCCGCTCTTTCTTCTGCGAAAATATCTTCATCATCTGCAAAAAGTTCTTTCATACTCTCTGCAACAACCTTCTGCAGATTAATTGTATTATATTGACTCATATCAATAGAACCCGTATCACGATAAGCACTGCTTACAGACTGATTCTCTTCTACTGCATAATTGTCTATATTATCTACTTCTGCATTATCTGCCAGATACGTATCCTCTGTGTAGATCTCCTCTGTACGATAATCATCTTCTGGATATGGTTCCTCATTATAGTTCTCTTCGGGGTAGGCATCCTCTACTCCATAACCATCTTCCACATATGATTCTTCTTCACTGTAATTCTCTTCAGGATAGACATCCTCTGCCCCATAGCCATCTTCCGGATATGACTCTTCTCCACTGTAATTCTCTTCGGGATAAGCAGCCTCTGCCCCATAGCCATCTTCTGCATATGATTCTTCTTCACTGTAATTCTCTTCAGAATAAGTATCTCCTGCTGCGTAGTCTTCCTGTGACTGTCTGGCCTTTGCCATATCATATTTCTTCTGTTGAATCGGCGTTAAAGGTGCATGAAGCATTTTAAGCTCCATTGCCTTCATTACATATGGGCCATCCCCGAACCACAGAATCAGATCATCACATTCTTCTACACATTTTGTAGCCAGTCCGACCCTGTGATAAAGATATGCCAGCTCATATGCCCACTCTTCCTGATAATCTCTCTTCTTCAATTCTTCCAGAAGCTCTATTCTTTCTTCCAGACTTGCTTCCTGTGCTTCCAGAATACGATAACGCAACGTAAAGACACCATTATCCCGTGGTGCCAGTTTCACAAATTCCTTATAATATTCTATCGCTGCAACTACATCATCCAGCTCAACCGACACTTCACACAAAGAGTACAAAACCGCCCGGTTCGCAGGATAACGTTCGTATGCAATCTGTAATACTGCCTTACTGTCCTCATTTCGTCTGTTGACTCTGTAAAGAGCTGATACCTTCAACAACATCGTAATGCTCTTTACTCTTCGCCAGTCTATCATATCCGCTATATTAGCGGCTTCCACATATTTTTCTTCTTCAATCAGCTTTACTATTTCATCCGAACGAAGTTTATATTCATATTTATCCAAGTAAAATCACCTCTATAAGCCATTTCCCCTTTTGGCACTTTCGCTCTACCCATAAAAAGACGCTGATATTATCTCAATTTCAGCCTATTATTATCTGACAATTTGAAAAATATATCTTGTTGACAGACAACTTCAATATATAAAGTTTAGCATAACGATTTTCTTATGTCAACGCTACTACATATAGAGTTTACGATAATTATCGCGTTTTTCCAAGAATATCTGAAAGATCGGCAAATTGTTCCAGCGTAAGCGCTTCGCCACGTATTGTAGCAGACAATTCCATCTCTTCCAAAGCTTCAACAACCTGTTCCTTTGACACCCTTAATCCCGGTGCATTAGACAATCCATTTACCAGAGTCTTACGTCTCTGATTGAAAGATGCCCTGATAATATCAAACATGAACTTCTCATTCTGTGCACACACAGGTGGTTCCTGGTATCTGGTAAGTCGAATTACTGCACTGTCTACATTAGGTCTTGGCATGAAACATGAAGCAGGTACCGTCAGCATAATCTCCGGCTTTGCATAATATTGAACAGCAAGGGACAGAGCACCATAATCTTTCGTTCCCGGTCCTACCTGCATACGGTCAGCTACTTCCTTCTGTACCATAATCGTAATACTGTCTAATGGTACATGGCTCTCAAAGAGCCCCATAATAATCGGTGTTGTAATATAATAAGGTAAGTTCGCAACAACCTTGATTGGTCTTCCCTGATTCTTTTCCTGTGCAATTTTGTTGATATCTACCTTCAAAATATCCTCATTGATCACAGTAACATTCTGATAGGAAGAAAGCGTGTCTGCAAGAATCGGTATCAGATTCTTATCAATCTCTACTGCAACTACTTCTCTTGCTCTTTCACACAGATACTGCGTCATGGTTCCGATACCTGGTCCAATCTCCAGGACACAATCATCCTCTGTGACATCAGCTGCATCCACAATATGTTCCAGTATATTGGAGTCAATCAGAAAGTTCTGTCCGAATTTTTTTTGAAAATTAAAATTATATTTTTGAAGTACCTCTATGGTATTGGTTGGATTTCCAAGTGTAGCCATATATTCTGTCCTTTCTTACTGTTCATTTATATGGAATAATCGTCTGGCATTCTGATTGGTAATATTTACTACCTCTTCATACTCCATTCCCTTGATCTGTGCAATCTGTGCTGCAATATAGGGAATATTAAGTGAAGAATTCCTTTTCCCACGATTGGGTTCCGGCGCCAGATAAGGACTGTCCGTCTCCAACAGAATCCTGTCAATGGGAACAGCTTGTGCTACTTCTTTCATTTTTTTGCCATTTTTAAAAGTAACAACACCGCCAATTCCTATATAAAAGCCCATTTTTACATAATCAAGTGCCATCTCTGCACTATAAGAATAGCAATGGATTACACCACCAATCTCCTGTGCTTTCTGCGCAGTCATAATGTCATAGGTGTCTTTGGCTGCATCTCTGGAATGAATAATAACAGGTTTATGACAGCTTCTTGCCAATTCCAGCTGTCGGATGAACCATTTCTTCTGTATCTCATGATCCGGTTCCTCCCAGTAATAATCCAGTCCGATCTCACCCACTGCAACTACCTTAGGCTCTGCACATTGTGCTGTCAGCCATTTGAAATTCTCCTCATTTAATTCTGTTGTTTCACTGGGATGAACCCCCGCTGCTCCATAGATAAAAGGATATTGCCAGGTCAAAGCTACTGTCGTTTCAGTACTTTTAAGACTCGCTCCCACATTGACTATATATTCTATTCCATGCTCCTGCATGGAAGATAATAACTGTTCTCTATCTTCATCAAATGCTTCATCATCATAATGGGCATGGCTCTCAAATATCATTGCCTATTCCTTTCTGTACTATATCCCTATATGGATATTTATTTAAAAGTTGTTCAAATTCTTCCATGGACATAGGCTTTGCATAATAATATCCCTGAATGATATCACACCCTATCCGTCCGAGAAAATCTGCCTGTTCCTTCGTTTCAACCCCTTCGGCAATAACAGGCATTCCCAGCTTATCTGCCATGGCAACTACCATCTGTACTATATCTGCACTTCTCTTTGTGTTTTTGGATTTTTCCATAAACTTCATATCCAGCTTCAGAATATCTACAGGAATGTCTTTTAACGTATTTAATGAAGAATAACCACTTCCAAAATCATCCATTTCCACAACAAAACCTTCTGCCTGCAGCTTCTCTATCAGGGCAGCCTGCTTGGGAACGTCCATGATCACAGCACTTTCCGTGATTTCTAATTTCAAGCCTGCCGGACTGATATCATACTCTTTCACCAGCCCCATAAATTCTCTGTACAGATCCAGATAATAGAAATCCTTGGGTGAAATATTAACAGAAAGTGATATCTTTTTCCCCTGATTCTCAAGTTTTTTGAGGAATTCACATGCCATTCTCCATACATACCGATCCAGCTTACTGATCAGCCCCTTATCTTCCATCATAGAAGTAAATACCTGTGGCTTCAATAAACCTTTCTTTGGATGCTTCCAGCGTACCAGCGTCTCACCACCTGCGATTTCGCCTGTTCTGTGGTTGAACTGTGGCTGAATATATATGGTAAACTGCTTCTCTTCAAATGCAGGAGTCAGATCCTTTAATATCTCCTGTTCCTGCAGGATTTCCTTACGCATATGTTCATCATAATATATGATCTGCTGTTGGACATTATTTTTCATGGAACTGATAGCCAGCATTGCCCTGTCACACATAGATGACACCGGCAGACTCAGATCATCCACCTCATAAATCCCCATATGATTTACAATAGGATAATTGATCCCTTTAATCCGAAGCGTACTCCCGCTACGCATAAAATAACTATCCTCACTAAAATTGCATGCAGGCATACAGATTGCAAAACTGTCTCCCGAAATTCTGCCATATACACGGTTATGATCATCCGCATCCCTGATACTGTCTGCAATCGTACGCAGGATCCTGTCCCCGGCTTCCGGACCAAATATATCATTAATCACCTTAAACTGACGAATATCCGAACAGATAATATAATACTGCTCCTGTGGGTTATTTTTCATGAACAGTTCTGCTTCTTCAAAGAAGCACAATCTGTTATATAGCCCTGTCAGAGAATCATGGGTTGCCATATATCTGTATTTTTCACGCTGCTCCCTTTCTTTTGTAATATCGTGCATAATATAGAAACATCCCATATATCTGCCTTTATCATCCAAAAGCTTCTCATATTCCTTGGCGTATATCTTCCTGATATTATTATCTATCTGTATGGCAGTTCTCCTGCCCGGATTCTCATAATCCCATGCATTCTCAAAAGCTTCCCTGTCAACCTTACATCCTTTCAGAAAAAGAAACATACTTCTGTTCATATAAATGCAGTTATCCTCTTCGTCAAACATGATCAGAAGATCCTTCTGCTTATTCTGTCCCAGTCTCTGCATAATATGTTCAAGCTGTCTGGGAACATAATAAAACGTAAAGTAATCCAGTAAAACCGCTGCAGCAGCATACGTATAGATGGAAATATCTACCGGTGGCTTCATGATCAGGAACATTGCGTTCGCAGCCATGACACCTGCTAATGTCAGGATGACAAAACCGAATTTTCTTTTATAAATGTGTGGTGCGGTATATACCTTATACAGAAAGATACAAAAAGAAACCGCAAATGGAATATAGCACAAAATAAGATGGAGATAAAACAGTGGCTGGGGAATGAACCTTAAATAACGTTCTTTTCTGTAGTATATCACCTGAAACTTCATAGCATGTTCCAAGACTATATTGCATAGCATGGAAACCGAATCAATCGTAAGTATGATAACCGTTACAAGCTTCATCCAGGGTTTCAGGTCAAACAATGCCTTACCCTTATATTTCGTATACTCAATCGTATACAGGAACATGGCATAGCATAACCAGTCCATTCCGGCAAAGAAGATGCAGTTGCCGGCTGACATCCATTTATAATCAGAAGATAAAAATATGATCGTATATCCTGCTACTGATAACGCACCTATTGATAATAATTCTGCAACACGCCTGCCTAATTCCGTTCTGCGTTTTATGCATTGTATATCACATATAATCAATACCAGTACTCCCATACAGGATAATACTGCATACATCATCTTAGACATTCCTATGCATCTCCTTACCTGCAGTCTGAGGCGGTATACAATATCATTACTTACGATACTGTATACCGGATTGATCTTTCTCACAATAATATTTATTTTACCATATTCCCCCATGAACTTGAATATTTATTTTATACAACTTCATACGGATCCTCCGATTGTAACTTTTTCAGAAAAAGTATTGACATTCTTTTTTCCATATGATATATTATCCATTGTTCGGTTGAGAAATCGGCATAAATGCACCGCTAGCTCAGTTGGTAGAGCACCTGACTCTTAATCAGGGTGTCCAGGGTTCGAGCCCCTGGCGGTGCACTGAAGGCACTGTTTTCAATGCAGAAGCATCGAGAACGGTGTTTTTACAGATAAACAACATCATAGACGCACCGCTAGCTCAGTTGGTAGAGCACCTGACTCTTAATCAGGGTGTCCAGGGTTCGAGCCCCTGGCGGTGCATTTAAGGCACTGTTTTCAATGCATATGGCATCGGGGACGGTGTTTTTTTGTGTCTCCTTTAAATTATTCTGAACACAAATATCCCTTCTCTTTCAGAGCTTTTTCAATATAATCCAGGGTGTCTTCATCATCTGCTTCTACCGTATGATAATGATCTCCTGCTGTAAGATTCTTTAAGGGTGTTGATTTGCCACTGTGAATACTGCTCATAAATTCCTGCACATGACGCCTGCATGCAATAGGCAGGGCCGTTCTGATTGCTCCATATACCGCATGTTCTACGTATACATCAAGCACTCTTCCTCCCATATCCACAATGGTATTCAGTTCATCTTCCATCTGCTCATCTGTATGGGACACATGAAAGACTCTTGTTATCGCATCTGTATCTTTACTGACCTCTTTATTTTTGTTCTCTGATAATGACGGCATGAGCATATATCCTCTTGCCGCAGAATAAATATCATAATCCGCTGCCCTAAGCAGCGCAATATCCTGTACAATGACCTGTCTGCTTACCTGAAACTGCTTTGCAAGTGCAGTTCCTGATACAGGCTTTGTTGATTTGCTGATGATCTCTATAATTGCTTTACGTCTCTCTTCTCCTGTCATAATTATGCCCAGCCTTCCTCTTACTATCATAAGTAGTCTACACCAATCCCCCTTCTTTGTGCTACATTTTCTTTTGGAATCTTTCTATAGAATTAGATTTATTTGCACAAAAGAACCATCAACAGAAAAAACAGCAAATAGATTGACTACATTCTGAAAAAATTTTATACTTATTATAAACCTATATGCATACGAAAGGAGAATTCTATGAAAGTTCATAAAATATTGGCATTAACACTTGCTATGGCATTATCCATATGCGCAATTCCTACTACTATTGCAGAAGCAAAAGGTGAAACCTGGACAATTCCCGGTGACAATACCTATCATTTAGACGGTACAGATGTTGTCATCAAAGTCGAGGGTGAAACCCTTCATGTAACAGGAACAGGTGCAGTTCCAAGTTATGATTACTGGTCCTTAAATGAACGTCCCTGGAGATTAAAAGGTGTTTCTGTCATCCAGATTGACAGTACGATTACTTCAATTGGTTCCTACGCTTTTGCAAATATGGATAAAGTAAACCGTATCATAATGGGCACCAGCACATTCATTGAAGATACTACCACATTTTCCAAGATTGCTTACAAACCAATCTTCCGTATCTCAGATACTGGTGTAACAACACAGATGATTGGCAACATCCCTTATACCAGCCTTGACAGTATTGCTGCTTTTGCGCAGTCAAATACGAATGGCGCATGCTATATTTTTGATACAAATGCAAAGGCTGCTGCATTCCAGACAATGACGAACCCTACAATTCCTCTTGTATACTCTGCAGCAGATTCCAACGCACCATGGAATAATGTAGAAAACAACGGCAACGGCAATGTAGTTACCAGACTTTGCTATATGGCACCTGATAATGTAGATCATTCCTATATTGTTACAGGACAAATGAGATATCAGGGCAGGGCATGTTATGAAGTATATTCTGCATTCCTCGAAGACTATACATTTGCATGTTCTCTGAGAATTAATGTTACCAAGAGTGGCAAAGAAATATCCAAGACAGATCAAACTTATAAATATATAATTGATATTCCCAAGAAATATCAAAATCTTGGAACCAGCTATCGTTTAATCGGTATTGGAGCCGGTCAGGTATATATCTTTGATGATATGGATTCTAATCCGGCTACTCTGACTTATGAAACAGATATGCCTACTATGACATTTGGATTAGTATACAAATAAGTTCTTTATGACAGAAATGGTGACTTCATTTAAGAAGTCACCATTTTTATGATTCCGCCTATGATAAACGGTGCAAGCCATGTGGTGAAACGAAAGACCAAAATCGCAGGTACTGTATACATTTCACCGGCAAAACAGTTAAAAAACAATAGAAAAACAAATTCCAGGGAACCTATGCCTGACGGCGCAGGAATGACACCAGCCAGCATATACGCGATTGCCATAAGCATAACACTCTGTGGTATATTCAACACACTGATATCTTTTAAAATATACGCAGGAATCAGGTAAATAACTATAAGCTTCATCAGATTAAGTCCCAATAATACAAGGAATCTCTTCTTATGCGTCATAAGTTCCTTCCCTGTATCATTCAAGAGAATCAGATTCTCTCTCCCCTTCTCCATCTGCTGCTTATATTTGGGCTTTTTATGCTCCAGCCAGTCTATTGCATACAACAGCCAGTCCTTTATTTTTTCTGATACCGTGATAAGTGTCATAAATAAAGCAATAAGAATAGTCACTACACAGCCTATAATCATGGCATTCTGATACTGACACAATATCTGACTGGTCTGTGGTGTACCAAGCAGATACAAAAAGCCCATCAGACCCAATATCATAACTGCAATCTTCTTAAATACAAACTGCAGCATGGTAATTCCCGTGCCTTTTGCATACGGTACTCCATCCTTTTGCAGATAATAGATTGCTGCAAAACCAGAACCGCTTCCCAATGTCAAAAGGCGATAGAACTCACACAAATAGGCTGTCCTGATGCCCTTTCCCCAATGATACGCGCTTTCAAAGGGATGTGCCATATAGTATACTATTCCCCCCTCTATGAGGAAGAATACTGTCGCTATCAGACAGCTTATTATCAATTGTGCAAATGACAGCGCACGGATTCCTTCCAGTATTTCCGCTAGAGAGCCCCTGTAGAAATACAGTGCTGCTGCCAGAAACACTAATAGAATAAGCCACTTAACAATTCTTCTGCTCCTTGGGTTTGTAGTTTTCATATGCATGCTCCATATGTGTAGACTCATTCCACAGTTTATCTGCTTCAGGTGCCCATTTATCAGCATATTCATGGCACTTTGCACACAGATGCTCTACAGTCTCAGGTGATTGCAAATCTGTAGACTTTACTCCTGTCTCCTTTACGATTCTCTGTAAAATCTCAGGATTCTCAAGCATTGGACATGGTCTTAACTGGTTGTTATTAAATGGCTGATTATCACGATAAGCCATAAATAACGGCTGTTTTAAGCATTCCAGTAAGGTGTTTTCTCTGATATTTGCACCTGAATAATGGATAAATACACAAGGTTCTGCATCACCGTTTGCATTGATATGGAAGTAGTTTCTGCCGCCGGCAATACAACCACCAACAAACTCACCATCATTCTGGAAATCCATTGTGAACAATCCCTTACCGTGTTTCATATTTCTGATCTCACGTACTCTGGTGTACATATATTTTCTCTGCTCTACAGAAGGTAATAAGCTCACATCTGCTTCATTTCCAACAGGCATATAGTGGAAATACAGAGCATAACGGCTTCCATTCTCTACTAACAGATCAACGAATTCATCACTGGTAACTGTCTCAATGTTCTTGGATGTATAGCAGATAGAAGTACCAAAGATCAATCCATGCTGCTTCAATAATGACATCGCATTCATGACTTTGCCAAATACACCATTTCCTCTTCTCAGGTCATTTACTTCTGCAAATCCTTCCAGACTGATTGCCAGATACAGATTGCCTACCTTCTGCATCTGTTCACAGAAAGCTTCATCTACCAGAGTACCATTTGTGTATGCAAGGAATGCACAGTCATTATGCTTCTCACATAATTTAATGATATCTGCTTTTCTTACCAGTGGTTCACCACCTGTAAACATATAGAAATAAATACCCAGCTCTTTACCCTGTGTAATTACATTGTCCATTTCCTCAAATGTCAGATTCAGACGATTGCCATACTCAGCTGCCCAACATCCTGTACAGTGTAAATTACATGCACTGGTCGGGTCCATCAGAATCAGCCAGGGAACATTGCACTGGTGTACTTCTCTCATTTTTCTTATGGTCTTGGTTCCATAGAAGAATGCTTCATATCCAAGGTTCAGTGCTGTTGTCTTTAATACATGTGGATCTATTTCATCAATGATCCTGTTCATATATTTGTTCAGTGTACAGTCTTTATCACGAATCATGTTTCTTACGGTATCATAGTTCACATCCATTTTCTCATCGCCCATGTATTTCTCCATCAGATCGACAAGCTTTACAATACCTTCTTCTCTATTCTTTCTTACATCCTTCAGTGCTACATCAATAGCTGCTGAAAAAGCCATTCTTCCGGCTGCATGTGTCATTGCTCCCATTTTCAAATCCTCCCTGCGTTAATTATGAAATCTGAAATTACGGTGTTCTTTTACTGTATATAAGACCACCCATAAATTTAATCCACCATCTATCATCAAGTTAATTCCCACTAACTGCATGATCAGTTTCGTTGCTTCCACCGGTCTTGCCAGTAATACCAGTCCGGCTGCACCTGCTGCAATCGCCCATATCAGGATCAGCCACCACTTACTCAGCCCAAACCGCCTTGCATCCAATGCCGTCTGTATCTTAAACACACCATCTATCAGAATCAGGATGCCTACAAATGTTGGAAATGCCCTTAATATATGTTCCCAGTGAAACAACAGCAGACATCCTACGATTGCAGATAAGATACCCATTGCAAAATCAAATTGAAATGCAAGCTGATACATATCCTTTGTAAAGTACCCGATTAATTTAATGATTCCATATACCACCAGAACCGTACCTATGGCATAACAGGCAATGGAAAAAGACTGTTCAGGTCTTGCTATCAGGTATGCTCCCAGGACAAACTGCGCAACTGACAATACAATATATGCACGTTTTTCCGCTTTGATATGATCCACAGTCTCCACCTCCTCTTTTCCCTTTTTCTACAGTATAATTCCATTATTCGACAAAAAAAACGGTCAAAAAAAGAGCAATGTCTCAAATTTGTACATTGCTCGCATTCTGCCTGATTTTTAGGCATTTTCTCAAAAATGTCTAAATTATTTTTTATTTGCAAGACAGTTCTGTGTACATTCCAAAGCGGTCTTTACTGTCCCTTCAAATACTGCTGCCATACCTTTTAAATAATCTGCTGAATCACTTTGAGAATTTCCCTTAATCCAGTTCAGTGTCATTCCTACAAGCGAATACCCGTAAAAAGTAATGACAAATTCCTTTTCTTTGTCACTGACCTCCATACCCTGAACCTGTTGCTCCACATAATTTCTGATCAGCTTATCACAGATGGCAAACAAATACTTTTCCAATACATCGCGACTCTTTGAGTCGTATATATGTAGAATAGCCGGTCGGTTCTCAACAACGAACAGCGCCACTCTCAGCAATTCCTCATACCAGGATTCATATTGCTTCTCATCTTCCAGTACTTTCTTTGTCTCTATATCAAAAACATCATCAATCAGATCATATATGTCCTGATAATAATAGTAGAACGTGTTACGATTGATGCCACATTTCTCAACAATATCTTTTACTGTAATTTTATCAAGAGAATGTTCCTTCAAAAGCTCCAGAAAAGTCTCTACTATCGCCTTCTTCGTAAACTGTGACAAGGCTCTTCACCTCTTTCTCTTTCACATTATACCTAATAGGACATTCTTTTTGCAAGCCTGATTCTGATTAAACTACCTCATATGGTGTCTTCTCACCATTTATATATGCCCTGGCACATATAATAGAGTTCTCTACCATATCAGATACTGCCTCCTGTGTATAAAATGCAGTATGCGGTGTCACTACTACATTGGAATAAGATCTCAGAATTGCAAGCTGAGGATTATTTAGTGGCTCTCCCATACGGTTAAAATAATATAAGCCACTCTCATGCTCTACTACATCCAGTCCTGCGAACCCGACCTTACCTGATTCAATACCGTCAATCAAAGCCTGTGTATCCACCAGCGAACCTCTTGCGCAGTTAATCAGGATCACACCCTGCTTCATTTTATCCATTACTTCATGATTGATCATATGATAATTATCATCTGTTGCCGGTGCATGCAGGGAAATGATATCACACTCTCTGTAAATCGTATCCAGATCTGTATACTGTGCATACTGACGCACCTCATCACTTTCATAAATATCATAAGCCAGTATCTTACAGCCAAATCCTGACAAATGCTTGATTACTGTCTTTCCAATTTTACCGGTTCCAATAATACCTACTGTCATTCCCGGAAGCTCTCTGCCGATTTTACCCTGTAATGTATAATCCTGAATCTGCGCACGCTGCATGATATACTGTATTTTGCGGCAGCCCATCAACATCAGCATAATTGTATAATCAGCTACTGTTGCCGGTGAATAGGTAATGTGAATGACTCCCATTCCTTTTTCTTTGGCATATGCACAGTCAATGTGGTCAAATCCTATCGTTCTGGTCGCGATACATTTCACACCCAGCTTATGCCATTTATCAATCATTTCTTTATTAATAACAGTAGTTATTATATTAACGACATCATAGCCTTTTGCCTTTTCCAGATTATCCATACAGGGTGTTTCCTTAGTATACGCCCATTCCACCTGATTCTTGCTGCAATATTGTTCAAAGAAGGGAAGTTCATCAAACTCTCTCATACTGTATACATACATTCTCATATGAATTACCATGCCTTTCTCACCCCTGTTGCCAGGGCTTGTTCTTCGTAACCTTTAGCCGTCTGTTCCAATTGGTCAACTGATAGAAAATAACGGAAATAAACACAATTCCCACGGCAATGCCCAGTGCCACCAGAAGCGTGATTCCACCCTGTTCCTGTGCCTTTGCCATATCTCCATCTACAATAGCGCTCATTGTATAGTATAAAGTCCCTCCAGGCGTCAGGGGAATTACCGCTGGTATCAGAAATACTGTCGCAGGAGCCTTTACAATACGGGCAATGATCTCCGCATATAAGGTTCCTACAATAGCCGGGACAAGATTGCGCATCAGAATTGACATTCCCAAATCACTGCATATGCAATAGAACAGACTGGTAAGCAGCCCGCCTATGCATCCATATATCAGTTTATCCCTGCGGATTCTGAAAAACAGGCAGAATCCCAGTGTTCCTATGGCTCCACTCACAATCAGACTGCAATTCCTGATAAGAAATTCCCATATCATACTTACCACTAATAATCTCCTTATTTTGCGAAGCAGATTATTGCAAGCGCAAAGCCTGCCGCAATCGCTACCGCCAGAATAATTGCTTCCATCAGTCGCAGAAGTCCCGTGATCATATCTCCGCACATCATATCCCTGATGGCATTCATCATATTGATTCCCGGTATCTGAAGCATAATATTGCCTATCATGACTTTATCTACATGAACTGCAATTCCACTTAGGACAGACAGCATACACAATATGCCCACTGCAAAAGATGACAGCAGTGTATATACTACTCTGTTTTTGCTGCGCGGGCCAAATATGTATTCCCAGAAATAGAAAATCCATGCCACAATACCTGCTGCCACACCGTCTCTGAGATTCCCTCCAAAAAAGATGGCAAAGGCACTTGCCCCCAGTATATATCCCATCATGCGCGATACAGAAATACGTCGTCTGTCACCATGCATGATCTCTTCCACTCTCTGTTCTATCTCATCACAGGAGGGCTTATTGGCACAGATATACCTCGACAGTGCATTTAGCTCTTCCAGTTTACCCAGGTCTGTGGAATAGGAATAGATTCGTCTCGTCTGGGTGAAATTCTGATCATCTGTCGTATGCCAGCTTAAAATAATCAGTGACAGAATTGTAAATACATCTATGACTCCTCCGCCATATGTGTGGCATATTCTCAGAATGGTATCCTCTACCCTGGATATTTCAGCTCCTGTACACAACATCGCCTCTCCCACATCCAATGCCTTCTCCATGATCTTAGGTGCTTCAAAGCAGGTGATTTCCTTCTTCATGCACTATGCCTCTTTTGCTTCCTGCTCATTACTGCTGACTACCGGATGTTTCTTTAAATACAGCATGAACACAACTGCTGCTATGATAAACGGTATACCTGCTACAATACCTGTCGGCGCAGGTCCAACAAAGAAATTGCCGCCATCCTTTGTAAAATATGCAGCCTGTGACATCATGACATTCACTGCGCTGTGTGCGAAGATCGCAGGGAAAATACTTCCGCTCCTCAGACTGATAAAGGAATAAATACAGCCTGTGACCATACCAAATACGCACATAGCAAGAATACCTGTGAATGGATATCCCGCATAGCCTGTACCATAATAATATCCAAGAGATACCAAAGGCGCATACCACAGACCAGATATCAGACCACTGATCAGAATTGCCTTTGTCGTACCAAACTTACGATACAGCTTCGGAAGCAGATAACCTCTCCAGCCCCATTCTTCACCAAAGCTGTTGATTACATCCAGTACTGGCGCTGAGAATACATTAATTAATAAAGTTGTCTTGAAATTCGCAATGATATTCACTGCATCCAGCTCTGAGCCGTTATCTATTGCAGCCTGTACGAAATTCGTCATGGATGCATCATAATTGTCATGGAAAATTATAAAATACAGAACTGCTCCAAGAAAAGTCAGCGCTGTTGTTCCAAACCATCCAAACAGAAAGCAGAACTTATGCTTTGCAAAATTAAACTGGAATCCTGAATGTAACAAGCCTTCCTTTGTCATGACTCTGGCGATCAGAGATGCAAAAGCCGGTGCAAACATCATGGAACTGATCATATTGACCGCTTCCTTTACCGTGTCCACATCACCACTCTGATACATGGGCTTAATGACTCCAAGCTCTGCAATCCATGCAATACCAAATACTGCGATCAAAAAGATCGTAAGTCTTTTGGTTTCTATCTTGGGATCTTCTACTCCTACTACTTTTCTCTTTTTTTCTTCTGCCATACCTTTCTTACTGCCTTCCTTTACTTAATTTCATTAGCCATCACATAGAATTGATGATAAATGCCACCCAGTGCCATCAATTCATCATGATTACCTTCTTCTACAATTCCTTCGTCTGTCAGTACCAGAATTCTGTCTGAATTACGAATACTTGATAATCTGTGTGCAATCGTAAGTGTTGTTCTGCCCTTTGCAAGCTCGTTAAGGGACTTCGCTACTGCATATTCACTCTCATTATCCAATGCAGAGGTAGCCTCATCCAGAATGATAATAGGGGGATTTTTCAAGAACACCCTGGCAATGCTGATACGTTGCTTCTGTCCTCCTGAGAGCTTTACACCACGTTCTCCAACATACGTATCATATCCATCTCTGAGTCCTCTTATGAATTCATCTGCTCCTGCCTTTTTCGCAGCTTCTGTTACTTCTTCTCTGGAAGCGCCCGGCTTACCATAGGCAATATTATCATACACCGTTCCTGAGAACAGATATACATCCTGCTGTACAATACCGATATTCTGTCTCAGACTCTTCAATGTCAGGTTTCGGATACTGGTGCCGTCCACCGTAATCGTTCCTCCAGATACGTCATAGAATCTGGGAATCAGATTGCACAACGTAGTCTTACCACCACCGGAAGGACCTACAATTGCCAGCTTCTCACCTGCATGAATCGTCAGATTCAGATGATGAAATACCTTGTTATGGTCGTCTGGATATTCAAAGCTTACGTTTTCAAAGATAATCTCACCCTTTGGATTTACCAGCTCCTTTGCATCCGGCTCATCAAATATCTCAATATCTGCATCCATGATCTGAATAAATCTCTCTATACCTGTGATACCGCGCTGGAACTGCTCTGCAAATTCAATGATTCTGCGGATTGTAGCAATCAGTGTAGATACATACATGACATACGCTACCATATCTCCGGGCAGAATCTGCTGTTCCATAAGGAAATATCCACCGCCCAGAATCACGACCAGATACATCAGACCATCAAATACTCTGGTAGAAGTATTGAACATACCCATGAGCATATACGTATAGGTCTTGATCTTTAAAAATTCCTGATTGCCCTCTTCAAATTTCTCTTTCTCCAGCTCTTCATTGGTAAAAGCCTTTACGACCTTCTGTCCAAGTAAGCTGTCCTCTATCTTGGCATTCAACTCACCAATCTGATAACGCTGCTGTCCAAAGGCAGAACGCATCTTACGGTTGATCATACGGCATACGATAGTCATTATAGGCACGAATATAAATACCATGACAGTAAGCAGCAGATGTATTCTTGCCAGAATAATAAAAGATATCACAATTTTGAGACCGGCAATGAAAAATTCCTCCGGACAGTGATGTGCAAATTCTGTTACTTCAAATAAGTCGTTGGTAATACGGCCCATGATCTGACCGACTTTGGTATTATTGAAATACGTATTGGAAAGCTGCTGAAGATGTGCATAAGCATCTCTACGCATATCTGTCTCTATCTTTGCTCCCATGACATGTCCGACATCTGCCATATAATAATTGGCGAGACAATCTATGATACGCAGGATAAAATAGAGAAATCCAAGTCCTGCTATCATTTTCGTTGTAAGCAGCGCTACATCCTGTAAAGCAGTATTCGTAATCTGCCTGATTATAAGAGGCAGTATAATTTCACAGATGGTAGTCAGCGCTGCACAGAACAGATCAGTAAACAGTGTCTTGTAATATGGCCTGAAATAAGGCAAAAATCGCTTAATCAGTTCTGATGTTGTATATTTCTTCGAGTCCATTCTCATTTCCTTTCTATCATCACTTCACTATTTCATTGGAATCCAGCATAATGGTAAAAGGTCCGTCATTTAAAAGAGACACCTTCATATCTGCCCCAAAGCTGCCATGTTCTGTATGGAAGCCCTTTGCCTTAACAGAATCAATGATATACTCATACAGCTCATTTGCAAGCTGGGGATTGCCTGCATCTGTGAAAGAAGGGCGGTTTCCCTTACGACAGTCAGCATATAATGTGAATTGGGAGACAATCAGAAACTCTCCCTGCACATCTGCCGCTGCAAGATTGGTCTTGCCCTGTGCATCATCAAAAATACGCAGCTTTGTCATTTTATCGACCAGCTTGTCTGCAATCTGCTTCGTGTCTGTATCTGCCACACCGACAAATACCAGCAGACCATGTCCAATCTGTCCTATCGTCTCACCATCCACCGCAACTGCAGCTTCCCTTACTCTCTGAATTAATAATTTCATAATCTTTTATGCCTTTCAGTCTTCCTGTTTATATTCTTCTATTGCTGTCTCATACAGATTATTGCCCAGACTGTCAATAACAACGATAACAGGGAAGTCTTTTACCTCCAGTCTGCGGATAGCCTCTGTTCCCAGATCATCATATGCAACCACTTCTGAAGAGAGTATGGACTTTGACAGCAGCGCACCAGCACCACCTACGGCAGCAAAATACACGGCTCCATTGCGTACAATAGCTTCTTTTACTGCATCACTTCTCTTACCCTTACCTATCATTCCCTTTAATCCAAGATCCAGTAATCTGGGCGCATACTTATCCATACGGCTTGCCGTTGTTGGTCCTGCTGAACCGATGGGTCTGCCTTCTCTTGCAGGAGACGGCCCCATATAATAAATAATGTTATTTTCCAGGGAAACAGGGAGCTGTTCTCCTCTGTTCAATGCCTTATCCATACGCAGATGTGCAGCATCTCTTGCGGTGTAAATAATTCCTGTAATATATACATAATCCCCTGCACGCAGCTCTCGCGCAGTCTGTGCATCCAAAGGTGCATTGATATGTCTGTCCATTTCTTCGTCCTCCTTACAATACCCTTACGGCGTGTCTGTTTACATGACAGCATATATTGACAGCTACAGGAAGTCCTGCAATATGTGTTGCATAGGTATTGATATTCACTGCCAGCGCTGTTGTTGTACCACCAAGACCACCTGGTCCGATTCCTGTTTTATTGATTCTCTCCAGTAATTCCTCTTCCATTTCTTTTACGTAAGGAATCGTAGAATGTTCATTCACAGGTCTTGTAAGTGCCTGCTTTGCCATAAGTGCGCATTTTTCAAAAGTGCCGCCAATACCGACACCGACTACCATAGGAGGACAGGCATTGGGACCTGCATCTTTTACAGCTGTCAGGATTGCATTCTTCACGCCCTCAATACCATCTGCCGGTTTGAGCATAAATACACGGCTCATATTCTCACTGCCAAAGCCCTTGGGTGCAACTGTAATCTTCACCTGATCACCACTTACAATAGAATAATGAATGATAGCAGGTGTATTGTCTTTTGTATTCTCACGGATCAGAGGATCTTTCACAACAGATTTCCTCAAGTATCCTTCTACATAACCCTGACGCACGCCTTCATGGATTGCCTCTTCCAGAGAGCCACCCTCAAAGTGTACATCCTGTCCAATCTCCATAAATACTACTGCCATTCCCGTATCCTGGCAGATTGGTATCATATCTTCTCCGGCTATTTTAAGATTATCCTGAAGCTGGTTTAAAATCTGCTTTCCAAGACCGCTCTTTTCAGTCTCTACTGCATTTTTCAATGCTGCATCCATATCCGGTGTCAGATAATGATTGGCTTCTATACACATCTCTCTGATGTTACTGGTTACATCATTTACATGAATTGTTCTCATGTGTCCTCCTCCATATCCCTGTAATATCGTAATCTCTGCTTACGCTGTAATATCCGCAAATTCTGCATTGGCTGCCTTTGCCAGGTCCTGTGGTGCCAGCTCCAGCTGCATGCCCAGCTTACCTCCGCTGACAATCATCTTCTCCAGAGCCTGCGCACTCTCATCAATTCTGGTCACATACTGTTTCTTCATTCCAATCGCAGTACAGCCTCCACGGATATAACCGGTTACTGCATTGATATCTTTTACATGAAGCATGGCGACCGACTTCTCGCCTACGGATTTTGCTGCCTTTTTCATATCCAGTTCTGCTTCAATTGGAATGACAAATACGAAATAGTTCTTGCTGTTTCCCTGTGTTACCAGAGTTTTATATACCTTCTCATGTGGCAGTCCCAGCATATCCGCTATCTGAATACCATCTACAAATTCATCACATTCATATGTATGCGCCTCATAAGGAATCTTCTTCGTCTCCAGAAGACGCATTGCATTCGTCTTAATTTCTTTATTTTTAGCCATATTTATGCCCCTTTTCCATTATTGCATATACTATCCGCATATGCCTTCATAGTATCATAAGCACACACAAAATAAAAGAGGAACCTGTGCGGCTCTTCTTTTGCTGTGCAATAAAAGAAGCGGTTCCAACCGGAACCGCTTCTGAATAAAAAGGGATTATACCTTATCTCTTAAACATAATGTTTTTAGTTACTTGCATAATTTTTTGAACTCATCAGCTACGAACTGAACCTTTGTTCCAATGATAACCTGAACAGCTGTTTTGCTAGGTCTGATAACACCTGCAGCACCGGCTGACTTGATTTTCTTCTCATTCACCAAAGAGCTGTCTTTTACCTCAAGACGAAGTCTTGTAATACAGTTATCAATACTTTTAACGTTTGCTGCACCACCAACACCCTCTAAGATGGCTGCTGCTACAGCTGTGTAATCACTGCTGCCAAGGTCTGCTTTTTTCTCTGCTTCTACATCATCATCTTCTCTACCAGGAGTTTTCAGGTCAAACTTTGTGATAGCGAAACGGAATACAACGTAGAATACAAGAAATGCTGCAATACCAAGAGGAATAATCATCCATGTATTCTTTGCTGCCGGAAGGGATGCAGAGAAAAGAAGGTCTGTTGCTCCGGCAGAGAAACTGAAACCTGCCCTGAATCCAACTAATACTGTGATTACCGTGAAGATACCATATAATAATGCATACACAACATAAAGTGCCGGTGCAAGGAACATGAAACCAAACTCAAATGGCTCTGTAACACCACAAACAAATGAACAGATAGCTGCCGAAGCAACAAGTCCTATCGCAACTTTCTTCTTGTTACTCTTAGCTGTCTGGATCATAGCAAGAGCTGCGCCCGGTATACCGAACATCATACATGGGAAGAATCCAGACATATACATACCTAAATCCCATGTTACATCTGCCGACGTCTCGCCTGCCCAGAAATGCTGTAAATCCCCAAGTCCAATTGTATCAAACCAGAATACATTGTTCAGCGCATGATGTAATCCGGTTGGAATGAGCAATCTGTTTAAGAATGCATAAATACCTGCACCAACAGCTCCAAGTCCCACAATTCCTTCACCTATATTAACTAACGCACCAAATAATAAAGGCCAGATGAATAATAAAATTGCGGACACTACAATAGAAACAACACCTGCAACGATTGCTACACAACGTTTGCCACTAAAGAATGATAACCAGTCAGGCAATTTTGTACCTTTAAATTTGTTGTAGCATGTTGCACCGATAATACCGGCAAGGATACCGATAAATGGGTTTGCAATCTTACCGAATGCAAGCACTTTTGTCTCATTCTCTGCAATTGCCGGCATTAATGTTGTAACAACGCCTGTAGAAAGAAGGTTTGTCATCATTAACCATGATGCTAAAGCTGCAAGAGCTGCTGTACCATCATTGTCATCTGCCATACCAACGCCGACGCCGATAACAAAAAGAATTGCCATGTTATCAATTAAAGCTCCACCTGCTTTTACAAGGAAGAAACCGATCATCTCAACGATACCGGTAACATCACCACCCTGCATGGTAGATGGACAAAGCGCATATCCAATACCCATTAAGATACCACAGATTGGTAGACACGCTACAGGAAGCATTAAAGCTTTTCCTAATTTCTGTAAATACTTCATCATACTAAAAGCCCCTCCTTTTTAATAATCCCTTTTAGTTTTATTTTATACCGTTATAAACACGGATATAATACATTTTATCAACTCTGCATTGACCTTTATTTTGTTGTTCTTTATTTATTAAGTATCAGTACTGTGTCACCTGGACTTACTTCCTGATCTGTCACTGTTTCCACTGCCTGATAATCCGATGTATTGCACACAACCACAGGTGTGATCACATCATAACCTGCTCCTTTTATAGCATCCATATCAGCTTCAATCAGAAGCTCTCCCTTTTTCACGGAATCACCGTTGCCTTTATATGCAGTAAAATGTTCTCCCTTTAGTGCAACCGTATCAAGTCCGATGTGTATCAGTATTTCTACACCTTCTGAAGTTATCATGCTTACTGCATGCATTGTATCAAACAACATCTCAATCTTACCATCAGCTGGCGCATAAATCTTACCTTCCGCAGGCATGATTGCAACGCCTTTTCCCAAAATCTCCTCTCCGAAAGTCGGATCGCTTACATTGCTGATTGCAACTGCTTTCCCTTTTACTGGTGAACCTACCTCAATTCCTTTGTTTTTTTTCCTGCCAAAATTAAACACATTCATCCCTCTTTTCTGTATTGTGTTCAGATTTATTCTGTCATACGCACACGTTTTATATGTATTGCAAGAAACATGATTTCCTCACCGGCAATCTTGCTGCCATATTCCTTTTCGATATATGCCGCAACATGTTTACTGCATTCATATTCTTCCGGATACTTATTTTCCATCATCCTTGCAAATTCAATCTCCTCATCCTTCAACAGCTCATGCCGGTAAAGGCGCTGTACAAGAAACTTAAGATGAGTGACAAACCTCTCATAATGCAGGGATTCCTCATCAAACTCAATCCCCAGTTCCTGTTTAACCAGCTCTAAAATCTCCTGGATCATATTTGTCATTGCAAAAGTATCATTGATCGTTGTGTTATATTCTGCATTCACAAAATGGAGTGCTATAAATCCTGCCTCATCTTCCGGAAATTCTGTCCCTAACTTCTCATTCAAAAGATCAATTGCATATTTTCCCATCAGATATTCCTGGTGGTAAAACTTCTTAATCTCCCAAAGCAATGCATTCTTTAGTTGAATTCCCTGTGACTGTCTTTGAATTGCAAAATTAATATGATCCATCAAAGTGATATATATGTTCTGATTCAATTGTACATTCAGATTTTTTCTGGCATAGGAGATAATATCACTGGTAATCTGCATATGCTCTAGCGGAATATTTTCTAAAATCTCCTGAAACTGTCTGGAAAGCTTTTCATTCTCGATACGGAAAACCTTCTCTATCCTGCCCTCATCGATCAAATCCCCTGTATGCGCCTTAAAACCGATTCCTTTACCCATAATAACAACTTCCTGCCGGTTCACGTCATATGCCGATATTACATTGTTATTAATCACTTTCTGGATAACCATATTTCACTCCATTTTTATTTGATACAGGCTCTTTATATAGAAAAAACCAAATTTTACAAAATCCAAGTAAGATCTGTAAAATTTGGTTTTGCCTGTTTACCAGTAACAATCCAATGTGTGTCTCTTATTTAAGAATATTTTAACACTATTTGTTCATTATGTCAATATTTATTCTGATTGTTTTTCTTTCTTTGTAAATATCAACTATACATCTTTCGAAAATACTATGCATAATCACCAATATTTTTTATTCTCATTGTTTTAATGTAAGCAAAATAACAGTTCCCCTAGCTGTGAATACCATGCCATCTCATTACTGAAGTCCAACTCCGTCCGGTATTTTATAAATTTGCTTCAAAGAAAGCTTTTAACGCATCATATGCTGCCTCTTCATCAGCACCTTCTACTGTTACAGTCACAGTCTGGTCTTTTTTAATCCCCATACTCATAACTGCCATCAGACGGCCTGCATCAATAACCCTTCCATCTTTTTCAAGAGTTACTTTACTTTCAAAATTTTTAACCTCTTTTACAAGCATTCCCGCCGGTCTTGCATGAATTCCCAATTCATCCTTTACTGTGTAATTGAATGATTTCATTTTCATTTCCTCCTTAGACTATGCATTTATTATTTTATCTCTTACAGGCAGTACCATCGCAGGTGATACCGATAATTCATCAATTCCCATTTTCATGAATGTTTCTGTCAAAGTCAGATCCGCTCCAAGCTCTCCACAAATTCCTGCCCAGATACCCTCTCTGTGTGCACTGTTAATAACCATCCGGATCATTTTGAGCACAGCCGGATGATGTGGATCATAGAAACGGTCAAGCTTTGCATTCTGCCTGTCAACAGCAAGAGTATACTGCGTCAGATCATTTGTTCCAATACTGAAGAAGTCTACTTCTTTTGCAAGATCATCTGCAATCATGACTGCTGCCGGAGTCTCAATCATGATTCCAAATTCAACATCTTTAAATGGCAGCCCCTCTGCAGACAATTCTGCTTTCAATCCTTCCATCATTTCTTTTACTTTTTGCACTTCCCATACGGATGCGATCATGGGAACCATAATGGAAATATTACCAAACGCACTGGCCCTCAGCAACGCTCTTAACTGTGTCCTAAATATTTCAGGCTGACTCAGACAGATTCTCACTGCACGATACCCCAATGCAGGATTATCCTCATGGTCAAGTCCAAAATAATCAATCTGCTTGTCCGCCCCGATATCTAATGTACGGATAATCACCTTTTTCCCTGCCATCACCTCTGCAACTGTTTTATAGGAGCGGAACTGTTCTTCCTCTGTTGGGAAATGGTCACTCTGAAGATATAAAAATTCACTTCTGAAAAGTCCGATTCCTTCTGCATCATTCTGTAAAACAGCTCCCAGGTCTTTTACCTCACCAATATTGGCATAAAGCCTGATCTTTTTCCCTTCTTTCGTAACAGTCGGTTTTCCCTTTAACTGCTGTAATAATTCCTCATGCCGCTTCTCATCCTGCTGTTTTCTCACATATTCTTTTAATACGTCTTCTTCCGGATCAAGAATCACAATCCCTTTAAAACCATCTACAATCGCAGACTTCCCATTCACTTCTTTTGGAATTGCGGTCGATACCAATGCCGGAATATTCATGGTTCTGGCAAGAATCGCTGTATGTGAATTTGCTGAACCCTGTCTTGTCACAAATGCAAGCACCCTTTCACGGTCCAACTGGATTGTTTCACTTGGAGCAAGATCATCTGCTACAATAATATATTTTTCCTTTTCCTCTTCGGATGTATGTATGTTTTCTTCCTTCCTGGACAAAATACGAATCACACGCTCAGATATATCTTTTACATCTGCAGCACGTTCCTTCATATAATCATCATTCATTTCTGCAAACATCCTGGCAAAATTATCTCCTGTCGCTGCCACTGCAAATTCTGCATTCACAGCTTGTACCTCTATGATGTTATGGATTGAATCCAGATAATCTTCATCTTCTAACATCATCTGATGTACTTCAAAAATTGCTGCATTTGCTTCTCCGACTTCTTTGACCGCCTTATCATAAAGTTCCTTTAATTCCTGTGCCGCCTGATCTCTGGCTGCTTCAAAACGTTCGATTTCCGCCTGTACATCATTAATCTTCACACGTCTTACCACATTGGTTTCTTTAGAAATTTCTTTGATTTTTCCAATCGCAATTCCTCTGAATGCAATTTTTCCATTTATGTTCTGCATTTGTCCCCTCCTCTCTGAATAACAAACCGCAATATTTCACCACTTCTGCTGCAAAAACCAAAAAAACCGAAAAAGTGTACGCAGCCATAAGCGTATTACTTTTCCGGTTTAGTACATTTGCATGTGAACTATCCTTCAAATATACTTTTATTATACAATTTTTACATTTTTTGTCAATACCCGTCTTCCTTGAGTTTCCGCACTTTTATCCACAAATCCCTGTTTTCATAACAATCGTTATAAACAACTTTCAAAAAATGCCAAAAATATAAGGAATCCTATTCCTTTTTGATGTAAAATTAAGTCACCATAACAAAACTCTACTAAACAAAAAAGAGGAGGACTCCCTGTGGCTGGACATGGCATAAATCTCCTTTGTAAATGGTTTCTTGTCAATTCCATTATACCAAAAAGAACAGATTTATGTCTTTTTTATTGGCTGAAATATTGAATTTTCAAGGTTTAACACACCTTATTGGTGTGGGAAGTTTTAGTTAATAATTATTTACGTGCCATTTTCAATAATATAATACTCATTACAATTGATATAATTATATAATACATAACTAATATTGGAAACATCTGAATTTGAAATCCATGTATTTTTATTGGTCTGCAACCGCTAATCATCTGAGCATTCACAGCATGATAAGGGAAAAAAGCTAAAATTCTTCCAGCAGATGATGTAGAACCTAACCTCGTAAGTATTGGCATATTGGGGAAGAAAAAAAGTGCAAGACAAATTATTATTGATACATAATTGTTTTTAGTAATATATGATATTAGTAAGGAGCCTATTGATACGCAGTTGACAACAACAATATTTAAGATGATTTCTTCAACGCTTAGGGTCAGATAGTTTATATTTAACGGACTATTTATAAAATAATTTACAACGCCTACTTGGATGCTTGTATCCCAACCTTCAATGCCAAAGAAAATATAATACGCTACGCTAAGTAATACAATAAAAAATGTAACGCCTATATTAGCTACTATCAGAGAAGCTATGATTTTTGCCTTAGTATCTATATTCCGTCCTTTAGGTGTAGTTCGAATTATCAAAATCATGCCATTTTGATAATCTTGTGAAAAAACTGACGCTAATGCAACCATTATCAAGCAAAGCACCATTTTCATGATAATATTCATTTCATACAAATATTCTCCCCAACTATCATTATATCCATAGCGTAGTGGTTCCGTAATATTTTTGCAAACTTCTGCAATTGTATGCAACTCTCCATTATAATAAAAACTGCTCAAGAACAGCGACCCTGCGTTTACAGGGAACAAGCCAATGGCATTTTCATCTGTTTTCTTATAGTTTTTCATCATCTCTTCTATTTTATTATCGTCTAGAATTCCTTTATAAGGAGCAGCTATAGACTGATTATATTCAACTGCAGCACGTCCATATAAAATGTCTCCAGAATCTGTATATGCAGTTGTAGGATAATAGCCCTCTGCAATTAGATATGGCAAAAAGTTCGAAATAGCATAGAGTAAAATTGCAATTAAGCCAAAAATCAAAATTTTCTTGTTGCAAATCTTAAATAGTTCACTTTTAATTAATCCTGTCATGATGTCCCCCCCTATAAATTTCATATAAATAAACATCTTCTAAAGAATGTTCCACAGGAACTGCATTCCTAGTTGGGGATTCATTCGCAACAATTCTTAATAAAATCAAATTATCTCTCCGTTTTAAATTGCAGACGCAAGTTGTTCTTTTTAACACCTCAGCTTCAGCATTACTGACCATACACTCCCATACTTTGTCTTGTATATTTGAAAGCAGTTGTTCCTGCTTCCCAGAACATATTATTTTACCGTTGTGTACTATAAAAATATGATCTGCTGTATATTCAATATCTGAAACAATATGTGATGAATAAAGCACAATTCTATTCTGGGCATATTCACTAACGAATTCTCTAAATCGTACTCTTTCATTTGCGTCTAATCCAACTGTTGGCTCATCCAATATAAGTATATCCGGATAGTTTATTAGTGCCTGAGCAATTCCCACCCGTTGTCTCATTCCACCCGACAAGCTTTTGATTTTGGTGTTAATCATATCCGCTAAATTTACAATTTCAAGAACACCTTTTATACAATTATCAATTTCTTTTTCCTTAACATTTTTCAATCTTGCTATGTATTTCAAGTATTGATAAATTGTTAATTCTGTATCAACTCCGAACCTCTGAGGAAGATATCCTATGTGTTCAAAATACTTTGATCCGAGTTTTTTTATTGGTGAATCATTAAAAAATATCATACCATTATCCGGGCACAGCAAATCACATATGATTTGCATTAGCGTTGTTTTACCTACACCGTTTTTACCTAATAATCCATATACTCCATTGTTCATTGTCATACCAATATCTTCTAATACTTTCTTGTTATTATAGCTTTTCGAAATATTTCTCAGTTCTAATTGCATGCGGCATATCCTCCTCCAAATTTATGCAGAAATCACAAGTTTTAATTATATCTATATCATGTGAAATTATAAAAATTATTTTATTCTTTTTCATATTTTGCAGTAAATGAATAAGCTGCACTTTTATTCTTCTATCCAACATGGATGAGGGTTCATCTAACATTAATACATCAAATTTTTCAAGACACTGTCGTACAATTGCAATTTTTTGTTTTTCTCCACCAGATAAGTTATTTGCATTTGTAATTTTTACATTGTCATAACTATTTAATCCAGTATAACAAAATGATGTTTCATCGCCACGTATAATAATATTATCCTTTACACTTTCAAATAACATTACCGGTTCCTGTTCAACTATTCCGATATGTTCCATTCTAATTCTGTATAAATCTATATATCTAATATCATAATTATTAAATTTTATCTGCCCATTATAATTATCATTATAAAGTCCAGCAATAATATTAAGCAATGTTGTCTTTCCTATTCCATTTTTCCCTACAAAACAATATGAATTACCTTTTACAAATTCTGCACTAAACTTATGTATTATTTTTTTTCCTTCAAAACCAAACTCTAAATTATGTACTATAATCTTATTTATATTTCCAATATCAGTTATTTTTATATCATTATTTTTATCTTGATGAATGTATTCACTATATTTTTTTAAATTGTCGTATGATGAAGCTGCATCTTGATATTTTTTTGCAATATTATAAAATGATGAAGTTGCTGCCAAAAATGTATCCAAATAGCATATCATGACTGTTAAACTTCCCAATGACAATTGATTATTAATTACCATAAACCCACCTAATATGTATAGCATTACTTGACACATAAATGAAATAAGGACACTTGTTCCATTAAATAAATAGTCAAGATTTTGCAATTTTAAGCGTTTCATCGTGTATTCATTATATGTTTTGCTTAGTATTTGTTTGCATTTCTGCTCAAGAACATTTGATTTTATAAATTTATGATTAATATATTGTTGCAGTATTAATGAAGTGTATTTTGAAAAATAAATCTTTATATCTGCATATCCCTTATATAATTTTTTTTTCAAAATAATATAAATCAATAAATACACAAAGCAGTTTGTAGCCATAATAAAAAATATTTTTTTATTATAACTCATTATCCAAAACCCTATCACTATTACTGTCAAAACATTCTGTGAACATGCAACTAAAGTATCCAGCAAAAAAGTACATACAACTCCAATATCCTTATAATTTTTTTGAAATAATTCGGTTTTATTTTCTCCTACTGTCCCGATAGATTCTAATGATACAGCATGTAGAATCTCACAGTTAAAATAATAATTAAGATTCAAATATGCCACTAATCTAGATCTATCTTGAACATAATTTACAACAAATTTTACTATAATAATTGACGAGAAAAAAAATGTACTTTCTATAAGAATTGATTTATTAAATTCCGTTATCGCATCTATAATAGTACCTTTAATTAGCGGTGTAATAATTCCTAGTATCCATAGTACTATGCTAAACCCAATATACCTAACATAAATAAACTGATTATATTTAATATATCGCCTGTAACACTCTTTAATCATTTTTTAGGGAGGATAAAGTGTTTTACCCTCCCTCTTCTTTCCCCTTTCTTAACTCCATCCTGATACCCAACGAGTTCCTGAACCATCTTCTTGCTTGCAATCATGCATACAACAGTCAGCATTATATCTACCTGAACTATTTCCGCAAGTACAAGAAAGCTGTACTCCACATACCGCTATATCTTCTTCTGAAATAGGTTCTAATTCTAAGCCTATCATTTGCTCCTCTGCCATTCTTTCACCTCCTTTCCATAGAAAATATGTTAGGGGTTGTCCTGCACCATGTAACAGCTTCACAGATAATTTAAGCATTAGTTCATTAGTAGTTTGTGATAATATTCGTTACATTTCAGCAAGCATATTTCATTCATGCATGTAACCGGCGATGGCTTATAATAATCACCAGTTAAAACATAATTAATAAGCTTACATCGCGTTCCATAACATACTTCACTCCATTTACATTTTCGACATTCTGTTACTGTTTTGCTATTTATTTTTCTTATCCACTCCAATTTACTTTCATCTATACCCCTTAATAAGTCTCCAATTATATACAGACTGTTCCCAACTAAATGAGAGCAAGGGTAAAAAAATCCTTCTGGTGAAATATGTAATGTTCTTTCTCCACCTAAGCACACACTTCTTCTTCTTGATTCAATTTCTTTTACTGTACTTATTATTAGTTGTTTATCTGTTTTTTCACAATCTAATTGATATTCTGCCAATTTTTGCATTTCATAAATTAATGTCTTTTTATTAGCTTTAGTCCAGTTTGGATCATATTGATTTAAAGCTGTTGCAATATATTTAAATCCAACACTATGAATATATTTCACATTATTACTAAAATTGTTGACATTTTGAGCTGAAATAGTCATTCTAGCCATTATATCAGGTCGCATCTTCAAAGCTATTTTCGCATTATTTTCGACAATATCAAACGTGTTTTCACCATTTCGAAAAGGTCTATTCTTATTGTGCGTTTCCCTATCCCCATCAATGCTAATGGCAAAATTATCAACTGTTTGAAAAAGAATTTCCATATTTATTTTTGTTAATAGAGTCGCATTTGTCGTAAGAGATATTGCAATTTCGACAAAAGGAGATTGCTTCTTTAATGTTTCCAATTTTGTGAGCAAATAATGTAAAACGTGAAAATTTAATAATGGTTCTCCACCATATAATACTATATTTATTTTTTCTTTTTTTTCTAGAGAATTAATTTTATATGTAATAAATTCCATTACTCTATCGGCTGTTTCCATAGACATACTTTGGGTGCGTTTAATATTACCTTCATAACAGTATGTACATGCTAAATTACACATATATGTTAACCATATAGTTATTTCCATATTTATTGCATTACCTTTCTTATAATTTTTTCCAAATTATCTTTGTTGGCTTCACAATATTTGTCAAGACACCTTGGAACTAATGAATAATCAACTAACGTTTCCAAACATTTCCAGCACAAGTCTTGTAGCCCACAATTTAAACATCGTTCCAGTTCAGATTTTGCAAACAAAATAGCTTTTGTACGATTAAAATAATCCATTTCATGCATATAGAACTTTCGTAATCCACCTAATTCTTGTATATTGCCAATGTAAAAATCTTGCATTGCCAATCCAGCACATGGATATATGTTTCCACTAGCTGTTATAAACAATTGAAAAAAAATCATTCCACATGTTTTTCTTTTACTATATCCATTTTCTTTTTTGATTTCTTCAATTCTATATATCTCATTTATTTCATATTTTTTGAGTCCACCTACAAATAAATAATTAATATTTCGTTGCGCATTCTTTGATAAACTCATGTTTCTAATGATAGGTTCTGTGTTATATTGTTTATTAAGAAATTTAAACTGCTTAACATATTCTCTATTTCTATCTGATAAAACCATAGATGTAGAAATTTTATTCATACCATTTGCTTTCAGAAGGATAATCGAATCCATTACCCTTTGCCAAACATTTTCTCCCCTTATACTACTAGTTGTACAATTATCAATACCATCTAAACTTATATCAATCTTATCAATTACTTGAACAAGTTCGCGAACATTCTTTTCGTTTATCAAAGTTCCATTTGTTGATAGTCGGACAAGACCTGTGTAGTTACTTCTAATATATCTCATTATTTCAAAAAAATATTGGTACATCATAGGCTCTCCACCAGTGATAATAATCTCTAATGGTGAAATTTCAATAATTTCATCTAGCGTTTGCTTTAATTTTTCATACGAGACATTTATCCAACTTATATCATTTGCACAACAATGCTTGCACTTTAGATTACATCTATTAGTTATCATGACCGTAATCATTTCAATGCGTTTTTTTTCTGGAGATATTTCTTTAATAATTATTTTCTTTTCAATAAGAATGTTCTCAATTTTCTTTAGATTTTTTGGAATTTCGATATCATGATTTATATAGTAAATAATATTATTAATTACACCTCTACGAGCAAATAAATATTCTCCGGTATAATTATTAGTGATGATAATAATATCTTTATATGCTTTTTTTGTACATTGTGGATTCCATAACATTTTGTCACCTCATGACATTACTAATATCGAATAGTCTATATTTAAAGTAAATTATTTTGATTCTTCTAATTGCCATTATCTACTTTTTCGTTTTTTTTACAATTTAAGGTTTCCCAAAAGACATTTTATTATCATTTTTGGGCATTTTTAGCTTTGATTACTATACTAGGATATTGCATGAATGCAGTTAGCATAATACCCATTGAAATGCATTTCACTTCTATATTCATTTTTAAATAAAGCAATATTAACTCAATTATTCCTAAAATAAGTAATACTATTACAGTATTTTTTTTGTAAGCATTCCGTTCTTCACTTCTTAATATTTTATTTTCATTATCCATCGGACTAAAGTATCCTAAACTAATCATAGAATAAATTGTGAAAATCAATAATAGATTATTACATTTGATTATAGAAGAAATAAAAATACATAGTATTAACAAAAGGCTAGATTCAATAATACATAACCATGCTTTTTTTGTATGGTATCCACCACAATATTTCCGGAGAATAAAAAATGGGATAATGATTAAGAAGCTTTCTCGCAAAAAGCCTAATATGTTTCCTAATAATACTACTAAAAAAACAGGAGATATTGTCAGGAAAATACTATAAAGAGCATACTCATACAATGAGCGATCTGTCTCTTCTATAGCTTCGCAATTAATTAACCAGTTAATTATTATTTCTGTGCATCTATTAATCATTTTATTTTCCTAAACCGTTCAATTTCTTTCGGTGTTTTAGGTTGGTAAGCAATACAGCAGGATGTTGAATTCGCGTCCACTTTTAAAAATGAATTAAGAATCGTTACTGTTTTTTTTGCAATCGTTTTTGAAAAATTGTTCTTCATAAGTTATTTTTTCCTTTCCTTTTTAACTTTATACTGTCATTGACTTTCACTCCTTGATCGTAATATAAATTAAATTATTTTTCTATGCATATTACCTTAATGACAAAATAATACACACAATGGTAATATATCCTCTTTTTCAATCATTTTTTATATCTATAACAGAACAAATTATGCAATACCATTTATTTTAAACATGTATAGCAGAATAATTCTGTGTAGCATTCTTTATACTTTTGCTTCCTACTGATAAAATTTTAAAAAGGAGGTATGATTATGGATTTTCAATATCGAGATATGGGGCTACGCATTAAAGCTCGTCGAAAAGAATTAAAAATTAAGCAAGCTGAACTGGCAAAAGTACTTGATATTTCAAATAATCATATGTCATCTATTGAAAGCGGAAAACAAAAACCTAGTCTAGACACATTTATTAATATTTGTAATCATCTAAATACAACTCCCGATTATCTTTTGCTTGGATCTATACACGCACAAAATATCCCACAAGACATTGCTGATAAGCTTCTATTATGTAGCGCATCTGATGTAAAACTTGCAAAAGATTTTGTAGAACTTCTTGTGAGTCGAAATTCTGATAGTCATTCCAGTTCTTTCAAATGATAACTATTCTGATTTTACGAAAAATAATCTTTCTCATATATTTTTGCTTTTTAAAGATTAGTATTATATAATTGAATAAAATACGATAATGGAGTAAGTCAATATGCGAATACTAATCTGTGATGATGATGAATTTATTATTAATAAATTACATAAATATATAAGGAGTTATTTTGAACATATTCACCTAAAGTGCCCTGAAATTACATCATTCACGAATGGCGAGGCATTGCTTGCTGATTCAGGTGATAAGGATATTCTTTTTCTTGATATTGAGATGCCAGGTATGAATGGTATATATATTGGAAATGAAATTAAAAAAAGAAATAAGGATACTATTATTTTTATTATTACTTCGTTTTCAGAATATCTTGATGAAGCAATGCGTTTTCATGTGTTTCGTTATCTATCCAAACCCATAGACAAACAACGATTATATAGAAATTTAAAAGATGCTATTGAAATGTATCATTCTACAACAGCCAAAATTCCAATTGAAACCAAACAAGGAGTTCATCTCGTATCAGTATCTTCTGTTGTTATGATTGAAGCTTTGAGAAAAAAAGTCATTGTTCACACTGCTTCATCTGACTTTGAATCAGTTCATAACATGCAATACTGGATTAAGCAGTTACCCCCTAGTCGTTTTTTTCAAACGCATAGAAGTTACATTATTAATTATGAATACATTAATGATTTTGATCATTTTTTAATTCATTTGGCAAATGGACAATTTAATGCATACTTGACCAAACGTAAATACAGTACTTTTAAAGAAGCATATCTTTTGTATTTGGAAAGTACAAGGTAGGAGTTATGAAAATTATTCTTTCTTTTTGTTTTTTGATTGAAGCCATAATTTTATTACAATATGGCAACAGCTTATTTACACCAAAGTATTCTTCTGCCAAGAGAATTATTGTAGTAAGTATTTTTTATAGTCTACTTTACATTGTATCTTTATGGAATGTAAAATGGCTAAATATGATTTTATATATATGTGTTAATTCTATATTTTTTATTACGCAATATACAATAAGTCATCGTTTAGTAATTTTCCACTCTACAGTTCTAGCTTCTGTAATGGGTATGTGTGAACTAATTGTATATGGTATTATAGCTCGTATAACTCCTAGATTTTATGCGCAGATGGAAAATTTTCATAATACAGTTCTTTTTATTATTTGTAGTAAAATTCTATTTTTTTCCATAATATATCTTCTTACGCATATATTCAAAAGGCAACAAAATAACGAAGGTTATCATGACAATTCAATTTTTATGTTAATAATAATTCCCTTTACATCCATTTTTATCATGCTTACATTTGTAATTATTAATGACAATTGTATTATTGCTCCTAAAATTAACTGGATGATTTCTTTTAGTGCCCTTTTAATATTGATTATAAATCTTTTAGTATTTAGCATTAATCAATACAGTCAGGAAAAATATAATGATTATACAGAAATGCAGCTTCTATTGCAGAAAGAAAAATATATTTCCGAGTACTACAAAATGCTTTTGTCGCAGGATGAAAATCAAAGCATACTGATTCACGATATAAAAAAGCATCTTCAATCCATTGAGGCTTTAAATGAGAAGCATGATTACAAGCGAATTAACACCTATATAAGTCAATTGCTTCTTTCATCTGATTTAAAGGAATCTTCTCGTATCTGTGAAAATGAACTTCTGAATGCCATACTTGCGAGATATAAACGTCATTGTGAAAATATTCACATTTCATTCATCACAGATATACGCGTAAATACCATTAATTTTATGGCAGATAATGATGTCACTTCACTTTTTTGCAATCTTTTAGATAATGCGATAGAATCTGCTAATGGTATATCAAATTCATATATAGAAATATCTATCTGCAAGAGAGATAAAACACCTTTTCTTTTAATCACTGTCGTAAATTCTTGCTTGACTAATCCATTTGAAAACAAAAATTATAATTTAAATACTACAAAATCTAACAAATCTGTTCATGGATTCGGAATTAAAAGCATTCGTAAGGTTATCAAGCAATATGATGGAGAAATAAAAATGTACTACAATGATAAATCATCTACTTTTCATACAGTCATCACATTAAAAAATAAAATGATTATGCAGTAGAAAACAATTCAACTGTATCCTTGATTTCATGCGCCTACTGTAATTCTTATAGATTCATCTGACTTTATACAAAAATTTCCGCCTGTTAGACACGTATGTGTCCGGTACACAGGAATACCAAACGCTCCAAATATTACATAGTTCAGATCACAAAGGCAGGGCATATAGGTTGAATATCCTCGTTCCTTAGCAAAGTCACTGATTGGGCATACAGAGCTCTCATCGACTTTGCCGGGATTAACCAATATCCTTCTCATGGTCTTTTCCTGTTCAAATGGTAATTCCTTATACATTTTCTCATGGCATCGTGTGATAAGCTCTTCAGTCTATTCGCTATTCACACTATACTTTCTTAATACTTCCCCCATTGCCACAAGAGAATATGCATCCGTAAAGTTTTTGGTGTCACTGTTTTGGTCGCCTTCCAGATATGGGAAGAAGGACAAAAGTACTACTATATAGTAACTCCAAGCTTCGTCAAAAATCTGTTCAAAACATATTCTGGTATATTTTTCAATCTCTGGTTTTATGGATTGTATAATATATGGATATTCTTACTGTTACGGAGGTACTATATGTTTATTAATTATTCGAATCCTTCCAGCAATGCGGAAAGTATCTGCGATAATAGCTGCCCTATCCTCATCAATAGCTGTGGTTACTATCGCTTGAAGAAACAGGCAAACCTTCTCACCACCCGTCCCCATGGACGTCTTGATTACCAGATCATATATATTGCAAGCGGACATGGTGTATTCTATTTTGATGATATGGACGAACTTGCAGGAAAAAGACGCAAACTTGCTCAGACAAAAGCCCCGGAAGCAATGATGACTTTGCTGGATACTGCTATCAGTTCAGGACTGGAAGCAGATTATGTCCTGTTTGATTCCTGGTTTTCCAATCCGGTACAGATCACAGCCATTCATTCAAAAGGTATGGATGTGATTGCTATGGTCAAGAAAAACAGCCGTATCAAATATTCCTACTGTGGTGAACAGCTGAATATCAAAGAGGTCTATTCCAGGAACAAAAAGCGCCGAGGAAAATCAAAATATCTGCTTTCAGTTGATGTTACGGTGGGAAAGATAAATCCGATTCCTGCGAAAATTGTCTGCGTAAAGAACAGAGCGAATCGCCAGGACTGGCTTGCTTTTATCTGTACAGATACAACGCTTTCTGAAGAAATCATCCGTATTTATGGAAAACGGTGGCAAATTATGCCGATATCTGCATAATAGCCCATCTCGAAAAGTACTGCTTTGCAACAGCGATTACATCTTCTTTTGATCTGATATCTTTATTGGTTGCAAGCATCATTGGATGTTCTGTTGTATCATAAGCACACGCAAAATAAAAGAGGAACCTGCGCGGCTCCTCTTTGGCTGTGTGATATAAGTGAAAGGAAAAGTTTTTATCAATACAAAAATTTCCTTATACCCGTTGTTTGGTTTGTTCCTTTAATTCTATTCTGGCGAGTCTCCTTACAAGGCTCTTCAATACCATATATCCGACACCGACCAGAACTGTGATAACAATAGCATTTGCCATATGAATCACCTTACCTTTCTGTTGGGAAGAATTCCTCTCTTACCGATATATTTTCTTGACAATATTAGGTTAGCATAAACTAACTAAAGTGTCAATAGACTATTTGTCAATTTCCATATATAATTCTTGTGAGTAATCATACACAGAAAGGTTTAATGAACGATGAGTATTTTAAATGTAGAGAATCTTTCCCACGGTTTTGGGGACAGAACTATTTTCACCAATGTATCCTTCCGTCTCCTGAAAGGCGAACACATCGGTCTTGTAGGCGCTAACGGAGAAGGTAAGTCTACTTTCATGAATATTATTACCGGTAAATTAATGCCGGATGAAGGTAAAGTAGAATGGGCTAAGAATGTACGTGTAGGCTATCTCGACCAGCATACCGCTCTTCAGAAAGGTATGACGATCCGTGATGTACTTGCTTCTGCTTTTGATTTCCTATATGAGATGGAGTCCCGCATGAATGAGATCTGTGACAAAATGGGTGAGGCTTCTGAGGCAGAACTGGAAGAATATATGGAAGAACTGGGAACCATTCAGGAACTTCTCACACAGCATGATTTCTACATGATTGATTCCAAGATTGAAGAAGTAGCCAGAGCATTAGGTCTGTTAGATGTTGGTCTGGATGCAGACGTCACCGATTTGAGTGGTGGTCAGCGTACCAAGGTTCTGCTTGCCAAACTGTTACTGGAGAAGCCGGATATCCTGCTTCTGGATGAGCCGACCAACTATCTGGATGTGAATCATATCGAATGGCTCAAACGCTATTTGCAGGAATACGAAAATGCCTTCATTCTGATCTCACATGATATTCCTTTTCTGAACAGTGTCATTAACATTATTTATCATATGGATAATGCACAGCTCACCCGTTATGTCGGTGACTATGACAAGTTCCAGGAAGTCTATGCCATGAAAAAGGCACAATTAGAAGCAGCATATAATAAACAGCAAAAAGAAATTGCTGATCTGAAAGATTTCGTTGCCCGTAATAAGGCAAGAGTTGCAACCAGAAATATGGCAATGTCTCGTCAGAAGAAGCTGGATAAAATGGATGTTATCGAGCTTGCAGCCGAGAAACCAAAGCCAGAATTTCACTTTAAGGAAGCCAGAACCAGTGGCAGATATATCTTTACTACCAAGAGTCTGGTCATCGGTTATGATGAAGCCCTCTCCAAGCCTCTGAACCTCTCTATGGAAAGAGGACAGAAAATCGTACTGACAGGTGCTAATGGTATTGGTAAAACGACCCTGCTAAAGAGCATACTGGGACTTATCCCTGCGCTCAATGGCGGTGTGGAATTAGGTGATTATCTGGAGATTGGTTACTTTGAACAGGAAATGGATCAGTCTGTTACCACGACATGTATTGAAGAGATATGGAAAGATTTCCCATCTTTAAGCCAGTATGAAGTACGTAGTGCTCTTGCCAAATGTGGTCTGACCACCAAGCATATCGAGAGTAAAGTCAAGGTATTAAGCGGTGGTGAACAGGCAAAGGTCAGATTGTGCAAGCTGATTAACAAGCCGACAAATATACTGCTTCTGGACGAGCCTACCAATCACCTGGATGTAGATGCCAAGTCAGAATTAAAGAGAGCTCTTATGGAATACAAAGGAAGTATTCTTATGGTCTGCCATGAACCTGATTTCTATGACGGACTGGCAACAGACGTATGGGATTGCTCACAGTGGAGTCTTAAAATATAAATTCACACAATCATCCATACAACTGCAGCAGATATCATAATCTGAATAATTGCAAATTTGAATACTGTCTGCGCATTTGACCAGTTCTTATTCTTTCTCACATGGTCATGAAGCGGTGTACGTACCTTCGTCAATATCTTAATATGCAAATACCGAAGTAATGACACCTTTACCAGACCAATACCACCATCTACCATAAGAACACATGCAACCAGCAGATATAAGAAAGGGCTTCCCATCTTCATCACTGCAATGGCAATAAATAATCCAATTGCGCGGGAGCCCGCATCACCCATCATCAGACAGCTCGGTGTGGCATTATACCAGAGATACCCCAAAATGCATGCAATGAACAGCAGAATCAAATATGCAAAATCCGGCGCAATCTCCTTACTTTGCATAATCAGATATACGGTTGCCAGTGTAATGCTGGCAAGCGTTCCCGACAGACCATCCACACCATCTGCGCAATTCGTTACATTGATAGAGCCCCATACGAGAATCACTGCCAGAATACCGTATACTACAGGATTCAATGTAAATGTCTGTCCTGTGAGTGCAATTGTTATATCACTTCCATTGAAATTAACATAAGTAATTGCTGTCATAATTGCTATCACAAGATCAAGCAGACCCTTACGAAGTTCTCCCCAGGAAACCTTGGCACAGTCATCCAGAAATCCTGTCATCATAGCAGCTACTGTCAGGATAAGATAGATAACTGTCTCTCTTCGCATATCTCCAAAAATAACTGCTGTTACTACAAACACCAATATAAAAATAAATCCCGCTCCTCTGGGCTTACCGGCTGACAACACTCCATCATGCGCATATGCACGTCCATGGTCTCTGGGCAGTCGGTTAATTCCTGTTCCCAACAGAATGCATGTTGCCAAATATGCAAAAGCCACACCAATGAAACCTATTATACTGTACCCTGAAACATTTCCTAAATAATTAATCATGTTTCAAATCTCCTTTATTATAGTTTATTGTACAACCTGTTTAGATATTCCATAATTATATGCACATGCTATCAGGCACTGAACTGGCTCTGATATAGACCTGCATAGAAACCGCCTTTGGCAAGAAGCGTTTCATGATTACCCTGTTCAATGATATTACCATCTTTCATAACCAGAATAATATCTGCTTCCCTGATTGTAGAAAGTCTGTGTGCTACGATAAAGCTTGTTCTTCCTTCCATCAAAGTAGCGAAAGCCTTCTGTATCTTAATCTCTGTTCTCGTATCAATAGAAGATGTAGCCTCATCCAGAATCAGAATTGGAGGCAGACACAGCATGACTCTGGTAATACATAATAACTGTTTCTGCCCCTGTGAAAGACTTCCCCCATCCTCTGAAATCACTGTGTCATATCCATTAGGCAGGCGCTTGATAAAGCTGTGTGCATGAGATGCCTTTGCTGCAGCAATAACCTCTTCCATTGTTGCATCCGGCTTACCCATAATAATATTATCCTTAATTGTACCTGATTTCAGCCAGGTCTCCTGTAATACCATTCCATAGCCTTTTCTCAGGCTGTCTCTGGTAAGCTTACGTATATCTACGCCATCTACCTGAATACTTCCCTTATTCACATCATAGAATCGCATCAACAGATTAATTACTGTTGTCTTACCACATCCTGTAGGGCCAACAATTGCTACTCGCTGTCCTGGCTTTACATGAAGATTCAAGTCTGTAATCAGCTTCTGGTCTTCCGTATAGGAGAATGCCACATCCTGAATATCAATCTCGCCCTTAGGCTGTTTTAATACGATTGCGTCCTCAGCATCCGGAATCTGTGGTTCTTCCTCTATAAATTCAAAAATCCTGCCTGCGCAGGCAATTGCATTCTGTAACTCTGTTACAACACCTGATATTTCGTTAAAAGGCTTGGTATACTGGTTTGCATAGCTTAGGAAACTGGATAACTGTCCTACACTGATTCTGCCTTTGATTGCAAGGAATGCGCCTACGATTCCTACACCGGCATATACCAGACTGTTTACGAAACGTGTACAGGGATTTGTCAAAGAGGAGAAAAAGATTGCTTTTACACTTGCTTTTTCAAGTCTGTTATTTACTTCATCGAACTGCTCAATTACCTTTTCTTCTCTGCTGAAAGCCTTTACTACTTTTTCATTTCCAATCATTTCATCAATCAGTGCTGTCTGCTCGCCTCTTGTCTCCGACTGAAGCTTAGACATCTTAAATGTTCTTTTGGCGATAAAATTTGCGATAAAAAATGACAATGGTGTCAGAACAACTACAATAAGTGTTGTTGTAACATTAATGGAGATCATGAACAATAATGTACCGATAATGGTAATCACACCTGTAAACAACTGTGTGAATCCCATAAGCAGACCGTCTGAGAACTGGTCTACATCTGCAATGATACGGCTTACAATATCACCATGTGCATGACTGTCGATATACTTTAACGGAAGAATCTCCAGCTTACGAAACGCTTCGTCTCTTACATCACGGATTACCTGATATGTGATCTTGTTATTGCATGCATTCATCAGCCACTGGACAATAGCAGTAAGCAGGATGATCACTGCCATTTTCTTTAAAATTACCAGAATTCCTGCAAAATCTACCTGTCCCGGTCCAAGAATACAGTCTACCGCATTACCTGTTAAAATAGGAATATATAATGTCAATGCTACGGATATTGCTGCCAGAATAATTGACAGTAAGAGAAATATCTTGTATTTTCCGATATAATCCAGTACTTTCTTAATGATTTCCTTATTATTTTTCATTACCTGCTGCCTCCTTTGGGAACTGAGAATAATAAATCTCCTGATATACCTCGTTCTCTGCTAACAGAGAGTCATGTGTACCAATTCCAACCACCTTACCATCATCCAGTACAATGATCTGATCTGCATACTGTATAGAAGAAGATCTCTGTGATACAATAATGACAACCATGTCATTTCCCATTTCCCGGATAGCATGTCTTAATTTCGCATCTGTGGCAAAGTCAAGAGCAGATGCACTGTCATCCAGAATCAGTATTTCAGGATCTCTGACTACAGCTCTGGCTATGGTCATTCTCTGTCTCTGTCCGCCTGACAGGTTCTTACCACCCTGTGCAATCTTAAAGTCCAGTCTGCCTTCCTTTGTATCTACGAATTCCTTAGCCTGTGAGATCTCCAAGGCTCTTTCAAGCTGTTCCTCTGTGGCGTTCTCATTACCCCACATCAGATTCTCACGAATTGTTCCTGCAAATAATACAGCCTTCTGTGGTACGATTCCTACCTTGGAACGAAGCTGCTTTGGATCATAAGTCTTCACATCCTGTCCATCTACATACACAGTTCCTCTGGTTGCATCATACAGTCTCGGTATCAGATTCACAACAGAGGTTTTACCGGAACCAGTACCACCGATGATTCCTATTGTCTGACCTTTCTTTACTGCAAAATCAATATCTGTCAGGGATTCTTCTCCACCGCCCTGATAAGTCAGACCCACATGTTCAAAACGAATCACGTCATCTGTTTCAGCCTTTGCCTGCTGTGTCAAGTCTTCTATCTGCTGGGAATTCTCCACTGCGAGAATACTCTCAATACGCTTCGCACAGGCAAGTGCCTTGGTAATCTGGATGATCAGGTTCGCCATCTTGATCAGCTCTACCAGAATCTGGGACATGTAGTTTACCAGCGCTACTACTGCACCCTGTGTAATAATACCGCCATCTACACGGATTGCTCCGGTCCAGAGCAGAACTACCAGTGCAATATTTACAATGATATAAGTAAGCGGATTCATGGCTGCCGATATCTTACCTACAAATACCTGAATATTTAACAGTGCCTCATTCTCTTCCGAGAAGGATTCTATCTCCTGTCCTTCTTTACAGAAAGCGCGGATTACTCTGGCGCCTTCCAGATTCTCTCTGGTTCTGCCAAGCACCTTATCCAAAGCAGCCTGTACCTTTTTATAAAGAGGCAGGCTCACAATCATAATTCCAAATACAACAATAGATAACAGTGGAATTGCCACTACAAAGATCAACGCTGCTTTCACATCTACTGTAAAAGCCATGATCATAGCACCAAATACAATAAACGGAGAACGTAACAGCAGACGCAGTGTCAGATTGACACCTGACTGCAGCTGATTTACATCACTAGTCATTCGTGTAATTAAGGTATTCGTTCCCAGTGTATCCAGCTCCGCATAGGATAATCCCTGAATATGGGAAAACAGCGCATGTCTCAGCTTCGTAGCAAAACCAACGGCTGCCTTTGCACTAAAGAACTGTGCTGTCACAGAACAAGCCAGACCAATCAGCCCTAATGCTACCAATACGCCACCCATTCTGAAGATATAACCCTTGTCATGATTGGCAATACCGGTATCAATAATTGCCGCCATAACGAGCGGCACGAATAATTCAAAAGATGCTTCCAGCATTTTGAATACGGGTGCAAGAATACTTTCTTTCTTATAGTCTTTTAAATATTTCAGCAGACTCCTCATATATTTCCTCATTTCCGGTACTCAGCATACCTGTAATATATCATATTGTAACTATTCAAAACTACATGCGCAAAATCGCAGCTTCAATGCTTTACTTCTCATCATACCACAGTTTTCCAAAAAGAAAAACCTGCTTGCAATGTTTTCTTATGCATGCTACGCTGAAAAAAATACTACTGGAAAGGAACTGCCATGAATTTAGATATAGAGTCCGGTCAATCTACCCGTTATATGCAAGTATATGATTATTATAAGGAACTGATTCTTACCAGAAAGCTTCCTGAAAATACGAAAATGCCCTCTATTCGCCGCTGCTCCGAACAGCTTGGTCTAAGCAGGACAACGATAGAGACCGCCTACTTATGCCTTGCTGCGGACGGCTATATCATATCCCGCCCTCAAAGTGGCTATTATGTGACAGGCCGCCCCTTAGTTCCATCCACATTATCTGCGCAAATTTCAAAAAATATCCACAATACAACACCCCAGATAGTCTATAATTTCACCTCCAACAATGCAGACGCTGACAGTTTTGACTTTAACCTGTGGAGAAGATATATTAAGAGCGCCCTTCGCCAGGATAAACGAATGCTGACCTATGGAGAACCCCAGGGTGAATGGGAGCTTCGCGAAACGATATGTAATTATGTCATCAACAAAAGGAATGCGGTCTGTACGCCGGATAATATCATCATTGGTGCAGGTTCCCAGAGTCTTCTCAACATCCTGTGTCCTCTTATCAGGGATAAACACTCCGTTGCTTTTCAGGATTCCAAGTTTGAACAGGGTACTGTTATTTTTGAAGATTATGGATTTGCGGTCATTCAGGATAAAGAACACGCAGATGTTCTCTATATGACACCCTCTAATATGACTTCCCTTGGTGATGTCATGCCCATGGAGAAAAGACTCAGCCTGTTACGTGATGCCGTATCCCATAACAGACTTATTATCGAAGATGATTATAATAATGAATTTCGTTATTTCAGCAAGCCACGCCCCTGTCTTCAGGGCTTAGCCGGCGGAACTAATGTCGTATATCTGAGTACCTTTTCCAAACTGCTGCTGCCCTCCATCCGTCTAAGCTTCATGATTCTGCCGGATGAACTGCTGCCGCTATACCAGCGTAAAGCAGCATTATATAACCAGACCGCCTCCAAAGCAGAACAGCTTGCATTGTGCCAGTTCCTCCGTGACGGACACCTGGACAGTCAGATTCGTAAATTAAAGCGTCTCTACGCAGGTAAAGCCAAGGCTCTGGCAACCGAACTGGAACAGACCTTTGGCGATCAGGCATTTGTCACTATGGGAGAATCCGTTACTCTGGTACATCTTCATATCAAAAGTACACTTACCAATCAGGAATTCAAGGAAAAAGCATCCAAAAAAGGCATCCTCGTATTCGCCTCTCCAAAGGAAACGAAAGAGTATGCCCATATTGCCCTATCCTGTTGTGAAGTACCGGCTGCGGATTTCCATGATGCCGCCATCCTTCTGCACGATATTGCCTTTTACAATTAATGTGTCTGCTTATTGATATAGTTGGTCTTGAACTTGGAATATACGATCTTCTGGCTTCGGTATAATCCTGTATAACCGGATAACATATAACTGAAAGCCACCGCCAGCAGAAAATATGGCATTCCATCATATCCGAATAATTCGAAGCTGATCAGCAGTGATGTAATCGGACAGTTCGTAACACCACAGAATACGGACGTCATACCTACTGCCGCACACATGGCTGGGGAGAATCCGATTATATTACCAAACAGACATCCAAAGGATGCACCGATAAAGAAGGAAGGGACTATCTCACCGCCCTTATAACCTGCTCCCAGTGTCAATGCCGTAAACAGCATCTTCATGAAAAACGCTTCCGGTCTTACATTCCCTTCCATACAACTGGCAATCACGGATACACCCGTACCATTATAAGTCTGGGAGCCAACCAGCATCGTAAGTATGATAATTACGACACCGCCAGCTGCCGCACGAAGATAAGCATTTTTAAATAGTTTACGATACAGCCATTCACTGCGGTGCAGCATAATACAGAACAAAATGCTGACAATTGCACACATAGCTGACAGAAGTGTCAGAATTGCTGCTGACTGTAATGTAAATGCTGGAATCTCTCCTATGGGAAATAATTCTGCCGCAGCACCAAAGGAAACGGCAATTGCATGTGCCACCAGAGAAGATACCACACATGGCACCAGCGCAGAATAATGCATGATACCTACTGTTACGACCTCCATAGAGAAGATTGCAGCTGCCATAGGCGTTCCAAACAATGCCGAAAAAGCCGCACTCATTCCACACATGATCATAACGTGCTGATCCTTCTCATCAAACCGGAACAATCTGCCCAGTGTATTACCCAGACTTCCTCCCAACTGTAAAGCAGCACCCTCACGTCCTGCAGAACCGCCAAATAAATGCGTCAGTAACGTGGTCGCAAAAATCAGGGGCGCCATTCTAAGCGGTACACTCTCTCCCGCCGAAATAGCAGACAGTACAAGATTCGTTCCTGTATCCTTCTCATCATGAAGTAATTTATACAAGCCTACAATTGCCATACCACCAAAAGGAAGACCTAACACCAGCCAGGGATGCGCCAGCCTTGTAGCCGTTACCCAGTCCATAGCGAAATAAAAAGCCGTTCCTACCAGTCCCACGACAACACCTGATACAATAGAAAAAACAATCCACTTAATGACCGTCCCTAATCTTCTTCCATTGTGATCCAGCTTGTGTCTGATATACGCATTTGTCAATTTTTCACTGCCTGTTTTCATCTTATCTGCCATGCCTTCCTGTTACTTCTTTTGTTTTATACCTTGACTCCATTTTATTAAATTTCTATAACTTTTCAATACTTTTTTTGAAAAAGAGCTTGAAAAAAAGCCAAAATCCAGTATAATAATAAAAGCACTGATAAAATTTCTTTCGATGCGTGGCTCAGCTTGGTAGAGCGCTGCGTTCGGGACGCAGAGGTCGCAAGTTCAAATCTTGTCGCATCGACTCAATATAAAAAGACTGGATTCTTCCAGTCTTTTTATTGTACATCCTGCAAATCTAAGAACCATTAGGAAAATGCCTGTTACAGTATTCTATTTTGTAATATCTTACAGCATCAGCTGCCCTTCCATACCTTCAAAGTCTACTTTACGGGTACTCCCATTCTTTAATCTCACCTGTACCGGTCCATAGCCGCCCTTCTTTTGAGGGTCAGTATAGGTTACACTTTCTATCGGGAACAATTCATCCTCTGTGAAATCTTCCAGCGTTTCTTTGGTAATTACCTGTGAGATCAGAATAGAAGGTTCATAATGATTCTGATTCTTTCTCTCCAACTTGGCATATACAACAATGGAATGTTCCGAATCGGGATTCGTACCACAGCTCTCTACATATGCAATATCATCCCATCCGTCATAAATTGTCATGGCAAGCTGTTTCTCCCTGCCTGTAGCATCATGTCCCTTTAAGATAACAGCTTTGGCTTTGCCATCTTCATATGGCTGTTCCTTTAGCGTTATCTGCGTTCCGTTATCCGGGAAGCCATATGCGCCAAGGGTCAGTGAGACAGGCTTCTTAAAGAGTCTGAGCTTATCTACTCTGATCACACCACATGGTACTGTGAAATCAGCCAGATTCATCGCCTGTATCCAGTGACACTCTGTCTGAAGATTATAGCCAAAGAACTGACGTCTATATAACACATCCTCCTTTTGTCCATGCCAGAATGTTACATTTGCCTTATCATAGGTATCTGTCGTTACATCATGAAGCACATACTGCTGCGCCTCAATATCTTTTGCAGGTGCAGATTCCCAGGGATACTTTGTGTTAAAGCACAGCTTGGAATAATTCCACATACCATGCTCGTCTCCCCTGTCCTTTACTACCTTGCCTGTTCGTAATATTGTCTCGCCATTTGCCCGATGATTGGAGAAGCATAATGCAGGACCATCCAGTGCTGTTACTTTTACTTCCTGATCTTTTAACTTCTCCCATGTACCATTATTCTCTTTCGCTGTCCAGAAAGGATGGTCTTTGGGTAAATGCAGACAAAGAAATGCCTTGCCAAGCCAGAATGGAGATTCTGCACAGGAATAGCCCTGAACCAAAGGAGTGAACTGCCCATAGAATCCCAACGTAGGTACACCCTTATACAGGAAGTCCTCTCTTTGCAGGAACTGTAACAAAGAACCGGAGGAAATTCTTCTTGCAAGCCCGGGATCAGCTTCCCAATGCTTCAGCATCATATTGCCATCAAAGGCACTCGTAGCCGCATTTCGATATATGTTGCTGCGTCCCCACATGTTTGTAAAGCCATCCACATCAAAGAAATCCGCATATGTCTTCATTAACGTATTGGAGTATTCTTCAAATTTTGCTGCCAGATATGGTTCCTTCCCATATCCATACCATTGGTTCCAGATAGGTGCATATACATTAAAAGCCCAACAGGAATAATAATCAAAAGACTGCCCGTCACGATACCAGCCATCCCCTGCATAATAATTCACAATAGCCTGGGCATGTTCTCTCATAATATCCTCATCAATAGGATATCCCTCCATAGACAGAAATGCCAGATCCAGCATATTGAACAGACGCCAGTTCTGCGGTACGGTATTACCATTTGCATATCCATAAAGGAACTCTGCTATCAGATCTTTTTCCTTCCTGGTATAGGTATCCCATATCTGCTCCTTGCTGATCCAAAGACAGATAACCAGTGCACAAGTCTCTACTGTCTGCTGAAAAGCTCGGAACGGATCTTCTTTTCCTGCCAGTTCTACCAATTCTTCATATCTTCCTACTGATAATTTATCTGAAGGTGTACAGGCTCTTAGTACGTGATTCTTGTAATACTCTTTGATGGAATATCCATTGATTACAAGCTCAGGATTATTTGCAATCAGTGGAGCTGCAACGAAGAAAGATCTCGCCAGTCCTTCAAAATATTCTGCTTTCCACTCCCAGATTGCATCTGCACTATGCGGATAGGTTACTTTTGTTTCTTTTCTGGGCATAACCACCGGATCGTCAAAGGACTTGATATTATTGAAAATCCCCTGCAAAAGATACTCTCCTGCTTCTATCCAGCTCTGCCTTGTAAGCCCTGTATATGGACTTAATTCATAATCAACTGTCTTTGGTTGAAATACCATTTCTCCCCCTCCATTCACCAGTTCATTACCATATGAACATCTCTTTATCACATAATTTCCAGATTGCCTCTATAAAATAATAATCTCCATAAATAATGGAAAATTCATGATCCTTGTCATGGTAAGCTGCTGTACACTTCTCTAACAGATTATCCTGATTCTCATCCCAGTTACATCTCTTTTCTGCCAATGCTTTCAGCATTCTAAGAGCTGCTTCTTTGTATTGGGCGCCTTCTTCCTCTGACAGATGAGAAGCAATCTCAAGCATACCACAGGCCGCAATTGCTGCTGCCGTGGAGTCTTCCCACGCCGGCTCTGCCGGCTGTCTGAAATCTACAGGAATCAGACCGCTCTCAGGAATACAGGATATAAAATATGCTGCTACTTTTCTGGCTGTATCCAGATATTTCTCCTGCTTCGTATGACGGTAGCTCAGTGCAAATCCATAAATAGCCCATGCCTGTCCTCTGGTCCAGGAAGAACCTACCCCATATCCCTGTCCACCTACAGACTGCACAAATTCACCTGTCTCTGCATTGAAGTCTACAATATGATTGACAGAACCATCATCTCTGACAAAATATTCCATGGCTGTATCTGCATGCATCTTAGCCACATGATAAAATTTCGGGTCATGAAGTTCATCACCAGCCCAATACAGTAATGGAAGATTCATCATACAGTCAATAATTGCTCTGCCCGCAAAAGAGCCGTCCTCATTGCCATCCCAGTTATTCCAGGCTCTGATAAAACGTCCAACCGGGTTAAATCTGCCAGCAAGATTATCTGCTGCCAGCAATGCTCTGTTTCTGGATTCCCCATTTCCATCCACACGATAATGCGCTACTGCTGTTGGAAGCCATTTAAAACCGCTGTCATGGTCCATGCCCTGTCTGTTCATCAGATTTGCATCCAGTTTTTCTTCGTTCTCGATTGCAATCTCTCGATACAGCTCATTTCCTGTTGCATGATAAAGCTGCCACATCATACCGCCCCAGAATCCATTGGTCCACCAGCAGATCTCTTTACCACTCTTATCATCAAATACACCATCTTTCGTTGTATATGGTATCTTGTGTGCATTTCTCTTTGCAACCTGTTCTTCTTTTGTCAGTATTTTTTCATATACCTCTTTTACCCACTTCTCTGTCATTTTGTAACCTCCCATATTTGTACTATGTACTCTATCTATAGATAATATATTTATAGATCGGATTCCCCTGAGCTGAGAATTTCTCCTCATACTCTGTCATAATATTCCCTGCACACAGCTTTTCATCATGATGCAGATCCCTGGTCACTGCCTCTGCCTTCCAGCCCGCAGGCTCCAGCTCTTCCAGTGCAAAATCAAACAACTCTTTGTTATCTGTCTTAAATTCCAATCTGCCTCCCTTTACCAGGAATTGATCATATCTTGCCAGAAATTCCCTGGAGGGCAGTCTTCTCTTAGCGTGTCTGTCCTTAGGCCATGGATCTGAGAAATTCAGATATATCTTGTCTATCTCTTCCTTGTCAAATACTTCACAGATATCCTCTGCATCCATACGGATAAATACTACATTTGGCAATTCGTTTTCTTCCATTTTCTGAATGGCACGCAGAAGTACTGTAGAATACTTCTCGATTCCTATGTAATTAATATCTGGATGAGCCTGCGCCATTCCCATGATAAATTTACCTTTTCCCATACCTATCTCTATATGGATCGGTCTGTCATTTCCAAAGACCTCACTCCATTTTCCCTTATGTTCCTGCGGCTCATGAATCACGTACTGACTCTGTGCTATCATATCCTTTGAACCTGTTACATTTCTTAATCGCATAAGTTCCTCCATTTTGTGCTTTTATAGATTTGATTTTACACCAGCCCTTGTGCTTTGTCACGGTATTTTAGGTCTATTTATTTTATAGAAAATGGTGTAAAATAATATAGATTATTCAGCATTTTGGAAAGGATTTTCTTTTTATGATAAAGACTCTGATTCGTTATACTGCGACCGCTCTTACATGTGTTATACTTGCGGTCTCTATCCCCTTTACATCCTATGCAGATACCACCAATGAGTATCAGCAGCAGATGGAAGAACGCAAGTCTCTTCCCATTCAGTCCAATGAAATTGCCAACTGGCCGGAAGGACCTGCCATTGGTGCAGAATCTGCCATTTTAATGGAAATGAATACGCATACCATTCTTTATGCCAAGAATATTCATGAAGAGATGTACCCCGCCAGCACGACCAAAATCATGACCTGTCTTCTGTCTGCCCAGAATTGCAACCTGGATGAAAAAGTCACTTTCTCCCATAATGCCGTGTACGGCGTGCCTAGTGATGGTTCTAACATGGGAATAGATGAAGGCGAAGTGATTACCATGGAACAGGCAATGTATGGCATTCTGGTCGGCTCTGCCAATGAAGCAGCCTCTGCTGTCGGTGAGCATGTTGCCGAAGCTCTGGGAAAAGAACCAACACAGGAGGCTTTCGCCCAGATCATGAATGATAAAGCAAAGGAGCTTGGATGTGAGAACACCCACTTTGTAAATGCCAACGGTCTTTTTGATGAAAATCACTACACCAGTGCCTATGACCTGGCATTGATTGGTTGCGAATTTTTTAACAATGAGCTGCTATGTAAAATGTCCTCCACATCACATTATAATATTCCACCTACAGATACCCAGCCCGATGATATCTGGATCAATTCCAAGAACCAGTTATACAAGGGAAAAGAGCATGCCTATCCATATCTACTGGGTTCTAAAACCGGTTTCGTATCCCAGGCAAGACAGACTCTTGTATCCGGTGCTGAAAAAGATGGTATGAAGCTTGTCTGTGTTGTATTTATGGAAGAATCACCTAATCAGTTCACTGACACGATTCAGTTATTTAATTATGGTTTTGAAAATTTTCAGAAGCTCATGGTAAGCGACAATGAAACAAAATACAAGATTGATAATCTGGATTCTTTTGATACCAGCAATGATTTATTCGGTGATTCCACCCCACTTATGAACATGGAGTCTGATGCTTATATCATTCTTCCTAATACCGCTTCTTTCCAGGATGCGGTATCTACTCTGGAATATGCGGACACCAATGAATCCTCTGATTTGATTGCAACAATTGCATACACCTATTCTAACGTTCCTGTAGGAAGCTGTAATATATACTTTTCCAAAGAACAAAAGGAATCCTTTCATTTTGCTGCAGACTCTAATCAAAATACAACAGACACTGCAATGAACACAGACACAAATGCTACATCTAAAGTGATATTTATTAATATCAAAAAAGTTCTTCTGGGTGTCCTGGCTGTTGCAGGAATCATCATCTTTATCCTGATCCTGATTTCCTTTATCAACAGCTACAGCTTCTCACCAAGAGGACAAAGCAGCAAAAGACGACGTCAGCGCTCCAAGGAAGCCAGAGCCGCCAAACGTAACGCCAGACGTAATGCACGCCTGTTCAAAAAACAACAAAAGAAGCGCCGTAAAGCTTATAAAAAGCGCCACTAAAAACACCGCTTGTAGTTTCTCACACTACAAGCGGTGTCTTCTTTCTTTACGTACTTCTCTCGTCTGCTGTTTTCTTTTCAATATATCTGTTACACCATTCTCATCAATGGATTTTAATGTTTTCACCACATAGATGCAATCATCCTGTACAGATTTACGCATACGTATCTTTCCTTTCAGATATCCATGGGTTTTGCAGCAGACGACAGTGTAATAGTGTTTTCCATTGTTCACAGAGAACCATGGAATTCTGCGTTTGGTATTGGCACCACACAGAAAGCATCTTGTAGATATTACTTCCTTATCCTGCATGGCAGTTAATTTATCCGGAAATGGTCTTGATATATATTTCTCATAATTTTCAAAAATTGCATGAACCTCATCTGCCCGGCTCTTTGGGAGCTGGTATGTGTCAAATGAATAATTATCAAATAATGCAGGATTATAGAAGTGAGACATTACCTTGGCTGTATAATAGGCATCACTGTCTGCTCTGTGAAATGCTATATCCTGCTCTATCTCCAGATAATCTACTGCATATTTCAAAGATCTTCTGGTCTTCCTGTCTTCATAAGCAATACTGAACAGTTTCTGGATATCATAGTATTTTAACGGGCCACTACTAAGAGAAGACATATGATAATATTCCATATTTCTTTGCAGCTCTGTCAGATCAGCCCCGCCCCATGTACAGAAGACATAATCCTCTCCACACCATTTCAGAAAATCCCCGGCCACTTCTTCAAATGACCGGCAATTACTCAATTGCTCCATCTGTATATGGATTAATTCACCTGTTACCTGGTTCATACGATGAAATACCTGTGGCTTGATCAATTCATGAAAGCTGTCAATCTGATGTTTCTTATCATTGAGTTTGACAGCACCAATTTCTATAATCTCAAACAATAACTCATTTGCAAGCTTTGTCTTCTCATCAGAAGCCTGATTCCATTCCAAGTCCATTACAATATAGTTCATAATTATCAATACTTTGAGAATTCCAATATCTTCTTGGCATTCTGTACTCTTTCTTCTGAGGGAGGATCTACTCCTTCAAGCTTATAAGGAATGCCGAGTTCCTTCCACTTGTATTCTCCTAAAGTATGATAAGGAAGTACTTCTACTTTCTTCACAGTATCCAGAGAATCAATAAACTCTCTTGTTCTCTTCAGGTATTCATCATTGTCTGTAATACCCGGAACCAGAACGTGTCTAATCCACATGGGAATACCCTGCTCAGAAAGATATCTAGCACAATCCAGAATATTCTTGTTTGTATGACCTGTAAGCTTCTTGTGTTCTTCATCATCAATATGCTTAATATCCAGCATTACAAGATCAGTATATTTCAATAATTCATTAAATTTGGAAAAGAAAGGCTCTTCTCTGGTAAAAGGCTGTGCCGAAGTATCCAGATTGGTATTAATGCCTCTCTCATGAGCCTTCTTAAAAAGGTCTATCAGAAAGTCAATTTGCAGTAAAGCTTCTCCGCCGCTGACGGTAATTCCGCCTTCCTTGCCCCAGTAACTGCGGAAACGTTCTGCTCTGTCCAAAAGTTCATCTGCAGTCTGCAGATTGTCAGTATCCGGATTCCAGGTATCTACGTTGTGACAATACTGACAACGCATATTACATCCTTTCAGGAAAATAAGATAGCGGATTCCAGGGCCATCTACTGCGCCAAAAGATTCTAATGAGTGAATTCTGCCTTTAATCATTATAATAATCTCCATTCTCTGCCATTCTGGCAGCTGAGGGGTGAAGGTAAGTGACTTAGATTTCTACTTAGTATTACCAAAAAAGGGGTCGGACATTCCTGCCCGACCCCAAATACATCAATTATCTTAAAAACCTGTTAAGATTACAGTTTCTTATGGCAAGTTCTTGCGATAACGTCATCCTGCTGTTCCTTAGTCAGGCTGATGAACTTAACAGCATAACCAGATACACGGATGGTGAAGTTTGCGTACTCAGGCTTCTCAGGATGTGCCTGTGCATCTAACAACTTCTCTGTACCGAATACGTTAACGTTAAGGTGATGAGCACCACGATCAAAGTATCCGTCAAGAACACCTGCAAGAGTATTCTTCTGCTCGTCAAGGTCATGACCAAGAGCTGAAGGAGCCATTGTCTGAGTATTGGAAATACCATCCAGAGCATACTCATAAGGCAGCTTAGCTACAGAGTTCAGGGAAGCAAGTAAGCCGCTCTGCTCTGCACCGTAAGATGGTGATGCACCAGGAGCAAATGGTGTGTATGCTGCTCTGCCATCAGGAAGAGCACCTGTAGCCTTACCATATACAACGTTAGATGTAATAGTTAAGATAGATGTTGTAGGCTCAGAATTTCTGTAAGTATGATTCTTCTTGATCTTCTCCATGAAAGTCTTCAGAAGCCATACAGCGAATTCATCTGCTCTAGGATCATCGTTACCATACTTAGGGAACTCGCCTTCTGTCTTGAAGTCAACAGCGCATCCCTGCTCGTCACGGATAACCTTAACCTTAGCATATTTAATAGCGGACAGAGAGTCAGCTACGTGAGAAAGACCTGCAATACCAGTTGCGAATGTTCTTCTTACATCTGTATCGATCAGAGCCATCTCAGCTGCTTCATAGTAATATTTATCATGCATATAATGAATCAGGTTCAGGATGTTTACATACAGAGCTGCACACCAGTCAAGCATGATGTCATATTTATGCATAACTTCATCGAAATCAAGGTATTCAGAAGTAATAGGTGCGATTTCAGGACCACACTGCATATGCTTGCCATCTTTGTCAAGGTGCTTCTCATCCTTACCACCGTTAATAGCGTACAGTAAGCACTTAGCCAAGTTAGCACGAGCACCGAAGAACTGGATTTCCTTACCAGTCTGAGTAGCAGATACACAGCAGCAGATGCTGTAGTCATCGCCCCAGATAGGCTTCATAACATCATCATTCTCATACTGGATAGAAGATGTTGTTACAGAAATCTTAGCTGCATACTTCTTGAAGTTTGCAGGAAGAGCGCTAGAGTACAGAACTGTTAAGTTTGGCTCTGGGCTAGGTCCCATGTTCTCAAGAGTATGTAAGAAACGATAATCGTTCTTAGTAACCATATGACGGCCATCCATACCGATACCACCAACTTCAAGTGTAGCCCATACAGGGTCACCGGAGAATAACTGGTTGTATGAAGGAATACGAGCGAATTTAACCATACGGAACTTCATTGTGATATGGTCGATTAATTCCTGAGCTTCCTTCTCAGTCAATGTGCCTTCCTTTAAGTCTCTTTCAATATAGATATCAAGGAATGTAGAGATACGTCCTACGGACATAGCTGCACCATTCTGTGTCTTGATAGCTGCTAAATATCCAAAGTATAACCACTGAACTGCTTCCTTAGCGTTTGTAGCAGGACCGGAAATATCATAGCCATAAATCTTAGCCATTTCCTTCATGCCCTTGAGAGCCTTGATCTGGTCAGCAAGCTCTTCTCTTAAACGGATGATGTCTTCTGTCATTGTTCCGTTACCGCAGTTCTTCTTATCTTCCATCTTCTTCTGGATCAGGAAGTCGATACCGTACAGGGCAACTCTTCTGTAGTCACCTACGATACGTCCACGTCCATAAGTATCAGGAAGACCTGTTACGATATGTGTATGACGTGCAACCTTCATCTCATCTGTGTATGCATCAAATACAGCCTGGTTATGAGTCTTATGATACTCATTGAAAATCTTGTCGTATTTAGCATTTACTTCGTAGCCATATGTGCTGGCTGCCTGCTGAGCCATCTTAATACCACCATAAGGCATAAATGCTCTCTTTAATGGCTTGTCTGTCTGCAGACCAACAATCTGCTCAAGATCCTTCATAGACTCATCGATATATCCAGGTCCATAAGCTGTAAGACTGGATACAACCTCTGTTTCACACTCTAAAACACCGTTGTGTTCACGTTCTGCCTTCTGTAATTCCTGAAGTCTGCCCCAAAGCTTATCTGTAGCTTCTGTAGGTCCTTCCAAAAAGCTCTCATCACCATCATACTGAGTATAGTTTCTCTGAATGAAATTACGTACATTGACATCTACATCCCAATGGCCGTCTTTCACAAAACCTCTCCATGCGTCTGCCATGAAAATTTACCTCCTTTTGGTAAAAAATAATATTATCAATAGGGAATCCTGCTGAAGATTTCACCTACTGTTGTTTACACTCAAAGTGTACTACTTATCACGGTCAAGTGTCAACAGTTTTGAACAATGAACGTACTTTTGTACATTCCATTCTCCTAAAAATTCCATTTTTTGCTTTCACACCTGGCAATTCCATCTAATTGTTCCATTTTTTCATACATTTCCGCCTTTATTATGCATATATGTAATACTTTTTCCATATGTCCGGTACAGATAATTTGCTGCCAAAAACAACCGTGCAGCTATCTCATCCTCTCTATGGTGTGCATACTCTAAAATTCTATCTCAAAGTCAGTACCACCCGCTCTGTTGCCTTTTATCTCTATACTTCCTTCATGCACCCTGACAATCTCATTTACAAGCGCAAGTCCCAGACCTATGCCACCAAGTTCCCTGCTTCTTGACTTATCCACACGGAAAAATGGTTCAAATATTCTGCTTCTTAATTCTTCCGGTATTCCTTTTCCTGTATCAGACACCCTAATATGGATATGTTTATCCCATTCTTTGCAGGTCACTGTAACCTGTCCACCATCCATGTTATATTTGACCGCATTTTCCACAAGATTATATACAAGCCTGTAGATAAGGATATCGCTTCCCGTCATGGTGACGGGCTCACATTCCCGGACCAGCCTGATATTTTTGCGTGCGGCAAGTGATTCCAGATCAGTAAGCACTTCCTCTATCAGTGCATCCAGGGCAATCACCTCATCCCTGGCTACTGTCTGAAGCTCACTCATATCCAGAAGTGTCTTGACCATTTTGCCAAGACGCTCATTCTGCTCCGTCATCATTTTAATTGTTTCCACAGCTGCCTCATCATTACCAGGATGCGCACATGCATTGTAGGTATCTAGCTGCACCTGCATCAGGGCAAGAGGTGTGCGCAGCTCATGGGCTGCATTTGCAGTAAATTGTCTCTGTGCCTCAAAGGCATCCGACAAACGCCCCAGCATTTTGTTGTACGACATGCTCAGTTGGTTTAATTCCTTGACTTCGTTCTCCTCAATCCTTGAGTCAGCAAGATTTTGTGCCTGCACCTTCTCTATTTTATCTGAAAAAACACGGAGAGGTTTTAATGCATGTCCACTGATGAAATAAGTAATAACTCCTCCCAGCAATGCCATAAGAGCCGATATAATAAGACTCTTCTGTCTGTAATCAAGTTTATTGTTATACACCTGCACAGAAAAATCCTCCACGAAACCATCCCATGCACCATCCGGGATTCCTATATATATTTCATTTTCATCCTGTAGTGTCACAGCATCCTGTAATGAATTTATATAATAAACACCATTACTATATACAAACATTGTCAGGCATCCACATATAAGGGCTATAAATAATGTTGTAATGATTGTAAGTCTCCACTGCAGTGACAACTTCTTCACTCTCTATCCTCCTCCTGCTCTGTCATGATCTGCCGTTTTCTTCTTCAAACAGATCTTTGGGTTATATTTTCAAACGCTTTACTCAGAATACTCCGTGAGTATATTGTAGCCATCCCCGATCTTATTCACGATCGGGTCATATCCAAGCACCGCCTTAAGCTTTCTCCTAAGTGATGACATATGTACACGGATAGAACCGCTAAAACTGTCTACAGAGGCATCCCACACATGCTCGATCAATTCTTCCTGGCTTACCGGTCTGCCCTGGTTTAGCAATAAATATTCCAGAATGCCATTTTCTTTTCTGGTAAGTGTGACTGCTTCCCCTCTGGCACTTGCCTGGCGCTTTACAGTATCAAAGGCTATATCCCCGCAATGAAGGCATACATTCTTTTGCACAAACTTCCGTCTTGTCAAGCTTCTTATCCTTGCCTCCAGCTCCTGCAGGTGAAAAGGCTTCTCCATATAATCATTAGCTCCTGCATCAAGTCCTTCTACCTTGTCTGCGATCTGGCTCCTGGCAGACAGGACAAGCACCTTTGTCTCCTCATCTCTCTGCCTGAGTTCCCGCAATACATCCATGCCATCCGTACCCGGCAGATTGAGGTCTAATACAATAAGATCGTATTTTTCTGCAAAAATATAATCCAAAGCCTCGTCCCCATCATAACAGGTATCAACCTCATAGCCTGCTCCATATAAGCTTTTTGCTACTGTATCACACAGCTTCTTCTCATCTTCAACAATTAACAATCTCATGATAATTTCTCCTTTTCTTAACAAGGATTTTACATCTCCTATTGTATAATCCAAATGTCGATAGGTCAAATACAATACCATAAAGAAGGAGCTGTAACTTTGAAACCAGAGAAAAATATACTAAAAATAGCCCGATTTGTGCTGCTTGTCACCGGAATAAGCTTTATTTCCTATGGTGCAGCCAGGGGCGAAGCTGCCGTGGTACTCGGCAAAGCAATAAAATTATGTCTGGAGTGTGTTGGAATTGGATAAAAAAATAGCAAAATTAAGATGTCTCATACAGGCTGCCGCCGCTCTGCTCAGCAATATCCATCTGCCAAATTTCTTTAAGGGCAAAATATATCAAGGCAACGGCAAAACTGTATGTGTTCCGGGATTAAACTGCTACTCCTGTCCTGCAGCATCAGGTGCATGTCCTATAGGCGCTTTTCAGTCAGTAGTCGGTTCCTCAAAATTTAATTTTTCCTACTATATTACAGGTTTTTTCATTTTGCTCGGTGTGATATTGGGTAGATTTATATGCGGTTTCTTATGCCCATTCGGATGGTTTCAGGATTTATTACATAAAATCCCCGGCAAAAAGCTTTCTACAGCAAGACTGAAACCTCTTCGTTACCTGAAATATGTAATCCTAGTCGTTTTTGTAATCCTGCTTCCTATATTTGTCACAAATCCTATCGGAATGGGAGATCCTTTCTTCTGCAAATATATCTGCCCCCAGGGAGTGCTGGAAGGTGCCATCCCCCTTTCACTTTTCAATGCAGGTATCCGCTCAGCACTTGGCAGGCTTTTTACATTTAAAAGCATTATCCTGATCACGGTCGTAGTACTCAGCATCCTGTTCTACAGGCCTTTCTGTAAGTGGATCTGCCCACTTGGAGCAATATATTCACTTTTCAACAAGGTATCTCTGACCGGCATAGAGGTTGAAAAGACTAAATGTATCGGATGCGGCCAGTGTACAAAAGCATGCGGGATGGATGTAAATATACTCAGGACACAAAACCATCCGGAATGTATACTCTGCGGAGCCTGCATAAAGGCTTGTCCTAAGGATGCCCTTCACTATCAGTTTGCAGGAAAGCCATTATGCCATTCCTGTAAAAACAATCCATAGATTCCAATAACCTCTCTTTGCAGGGCATTTGGTAATCTACACAGTAAAATATTAAGGAGATTTTATCATGAAAAAAAGAAGAAACATTATCGCAGCCCTCACACTTTTCACAGCACTATCGCTTACTGCGTGTGCCGGAAACAGCACAGGTGAAAGCAATAATACGCAACAAAGTTCAGCCTCTGTAACAGAAGCAGACGAAAGCACGGATGATCTTCAGGCACAGTTGACAGCCCTGTATGAACAGGAACAGAAAATATTTGATGGCCATAAAGATACCTGGGATAAAGTGTTTGAAGTGATGGATAAGGTAGAATCAGATTCCGACTACGCAGATTTTCTGCTTTCGGCGGTAGAATATAACAAGAACAATTTATCTTCCGAAGAACTGGATATGCTTACAAAAGATATTGAAGCAATACGAGGCATTGAGAAAGACATAAATGATATTGCAGAGAAGCTTCTTTCAAATGACAGCTATGTATCCTCAGTTGATACGGCAGCTTCCTCAGATGATTCCGATGCATTTAAGAACATATCAGGTACAGATCTGGATGGAAATGAAATAGACCAGAGCCTTATCTCCGATAGTACTGTGACTGTCCTGAATTTCTGGTTTTCTGGATGCAAGCCCTGTGTTGCCGAACTGTCCAAGCTTAATGAACTAAATGAAACAATCAGTTCAAAGGGTGGTCAGGTAATCGGGGTGAATGTAAATACATTTGATGGCAACGACTCTGCGATTGAAGAGGCTAAGGGTATTCTTGAAAGCCAGGGTGCCAAATACCGTAATATCTGCTTTGCCTCTGATTCTGATGCAGGTAAATATGCATTAGGCATTATGGCATTTCCAACAACTATTCTGGTTGACAGAAACGGGAATATCGTAGGCCAGCCACTACTAGGCGGTATTGACAATGAAGAAAACTTTAACAAGCTTATGGAGCAGATCCAGTCAGTCATGGACACCGATAACGCAGACTAAAAATCAACAGGCGGCATATGCCATCCATCTATGATGTAGCACTGCCGCCTGTTTGTCATTATGATATGCCGGCATCTTGATGCATGGGCTTTATCATTTTACCTTTTTGAACAATATTTATTACCCGCAGTTCTTTATCCAATAAAAGCAGATTTCCATAATTTCCAACTGCAATCTTACCGTAGTCTTTCTCCACTCCAATAGATTTTGCCGGATTTTCAGTTGCCGCAAGAACTGCATCCTCAAGTGGGATTCCCATATTCTGTACACAGTTTCTCATACAGTCGAGCAGATTCGTGACACTGCCTGCGATAACATCCGGATTTTTCGTCAGAATAGCTTTTCTGCCTTTTACGGTCACGCCCTGTCCACCAAGCTGATAGTCTCCGTCCAAAAGCCCCGTAGCTTCCATACTGTCTGAGATCAAAATAACTTTATCTGCACCGAAAATTCGGAATGTCATTCTCACTATTGCCGGGTGGATATGGATGCCGTCTGCAATCAGTTCTACCTCTGCTCCCGCCTCCAGTGCTGCTATGATTGGTCCCGGATTCCTGTGATTGATTCCCGGCATTGCATTATAGAGGTGTGTCATGTGGCTTACGCCTTTCTCTAATGCCTCGCATGCTGTTTCGTAATTACAGCAGGTATGTGCAATAGAGATTTTAACCTGTTCATGGCACTGTTCAATAAAATCCATTGCACCTTTTTCTTCCGGTGCGATATCTACCAGTTTGATCAGTCCACCGCTTCTTTCCTGAAGACGCAGAAACATTTCCTTATCTGCCGGCATAATGTATTCCGGATTCTGTGCCCCGGCTTTTTTTAAATCAATAAACGGGCCTTCCATATTTATGCCGACCAGATCTGCTCCACTTTCTTCATTATAGTCCGCTGCCTTATCCATAACTTTTCCCAAAATTTCTTCATTATAAGACATTGTGGCAGGACATATGGCGAGGACACCATTTGCAGCTTCATACTCTGCTATTTTTAACAATTCTTCTTTCGATGCTTGGCAAAAATCATGCCCTACTGCACCATGGAAATGAATATCCACCAGTCCCGGTATTGCATATAACCCTTCTCCATCAATCACATTTTCATCCGGATCCGTGAACTGTCCGTTCTCTGCAATTTCTGTAATCCGTTCATTCCTGATTCTGACATCTTTTTTCTCAAACCGGTGATTTTCTGTATAGATCAATGCATTTTTTATAATCATATCTATCCTCCTTAATCTCCTGTCTCTCTAATGATAGCCCACTGTTAAATTTCTGAAAGTGCATCCTTATCTGCTATCAATGTAAAATCTGGATGCATCTGCAGAATAGATGCCGGAACTTCCGGTGTGACTGGTCCGGTAAATGCTTTTTTGATAATATCCGCTTTATTCCTGCCATTTGCAATCATGATCACTTTCTTTGCCTGCATGATTGGCAGAATACCCATGGTATATGCCTGATGAGGAACTTCATCTTTACTATTAAAAAATCTCTTGTTTGCCTCAATTGTGCTCTCCGTCAGATCTACACAGTGTGTATTTTTTTCAAAATGGTCCGCCGGCTCGTTAAAACCTATATGTCCGTCCAAACCAATCCCAAGAATCTGCATATCAATGCCACCGACGGCTTCGATGATCCTATCATATTCCCTACAGACTTCCTCCGCATTAAGATTTTCCCCATTTGGAATGAAAATACGGTCTTCTCTTACATTTATATGTTTAAACAGATTTTCGTGCATAAAGCTCCAGTAGCTCTGTTCATGGCTTCTTTTGATTCCCCTGTATTCATCCAGGTTAATTGTCGTAACTTCGGAAAAATCAATTTCGTTATTGTTATATGCCTCCACGATTTTTTTATATGCCCCTACAGGTGAGCCACCTGTAGCAAGTCCTAAAACTGCATCAGGTTTTAAATTTACCTGTCCAAGAATCATATTGGCTGTCCTTACAGAAACTTCATCATAATCTGTTACTTTGATAATTCTCATGTAATCTTCCTCCTTCTTATTGGCATGAATCATACGACATCATAAAATGCTCTTCCACCTGTTTTGTATCAATACCACACATTATACAGCACATAATGCACGCACCATATATCGGTGGATAGTCCGGAACATCTAATATGATATCCGGATGCAGCATCTCTTTTAACATTACCCGGAAAGCAGGTTTCTGTTTTAAAATTCCGCCGGATGCAACTACATATTTTCCAACATCGCAATGATCCACAGCAAAATTGATCAGTTCCGCTACGCATACTGCATTATTCTTTAAAATCTGTTCTGCAATCTTATCTCCGTTTTCATACGCAAGAAATACACACGGTGTAAAAGATGCGATATAGGACTGGTTTTTACTGTATATATCCTGGATACTCTCCCATACGGTATTTCCAATTTTATCCTCAACCAGATCTGTCAATATTGTGTGTTTCCCTGTTCCGTCTCTCGCATCCTGAGCCGCACAGATTGCATCCCGCCCAATGTGAAAGCCACTGCCTCCCTTATCAAGAAGATATCCCCGCCCACCAAAATGTTTCAGATTACCATTCCGGTTCGCATAAACAATCATTCCTGTTCCGCAGATTGCAGCCACACACTGGTCAAGATTTTTTCCACATGCAATGACATTAAAAACATCATTTTCACACCGGATTTTTACCTTTGGATATTTTTCTTTTAACATCTTTTTGATCTTTGATGTGTTATTCCCGGAATCCAGTCCTGCCGCACCTACGAAAATTCCGCTGATTTTCCCCTTAATCCTCAGCAGCGTATCAATGCCAAGCTGTAAGATGTTGATTGCATTCTCCATTCCAACCGTATTTGGATTAGAGCCGCCAAGAACAATCCTGTTCAAGACCCTTCCGCTCTCTGAAAATAATACAAACTCTGTTTTGGTTCCACCTCCATCGATTCCGATCATCATCTTTTCGCTATCGCCGCTTCCACTAAGCAGCGTATCAATTGATATGCCAAAAATCTCTGAGATCATACATAAATTTTCGATACTCGGACAAGACTGTCCACACTCCCATTTAGATACTGCCTGTGGGCTGATTCCTAATTTCTCCGCAAATTCATACTGGTTCAGTCCCTTATTATTACGGTATGCTTTAATGTTTTCTGCCATTGTCATGATATCAAACATTCCGCGTCACTCATTTCGTTTTTTAATTCCATTATAAAACCAATAGTTGATTTTTCAAGCATGTGTTAGTTGTTTTTTCTTGGCTTCAAATCAACTGTCAGTAGATACCATGCATGCATTTTTCCCTTAACTGCTTCCTTGTTTTTTTTTTGCAGTTAAACTATAATAATATTATTATGGTTTAACTCAAAAGGTCGATCAGTGACTTTTATTGGTATACAAAAATATACGGAAAAGTATGGGTTCACTATGGCAACGATTGAACTGGAAGTAAAAAAAATATATCCCGATATCAGCAAATCAGAGCAGCGCGCTGCAGATTTTTTTCTGAATAACAAAGAGGCAATCTTCCACTATCCTTTAGCAACACTTGCAAAATTGTCTAAGACAAGCCAGGGTGCCTGGGTACGTTTCTGCAAATCCCTTGGTTATGATGGCATGAAAAGTCTCAAGAATACCCTTTTTAATGAAATTAATAACGCAAAAGAAGAGGCTGATGAAAATGCAATTGAATTTTCTGATATTCATGAATGTTCCTCTATTTCCGCTATTGCCAAAAATGTCTGCAACAGCAGTGCATCAGCAATCCATATGACGTATCAGTTATTGGATGAATCTCTGCTGGAAAAAGTTGCCGAACTTGTAATCCATGCCAGGTCTATCCGCCTGTTCGGACTCGGTGCTTCCTGCAAGCACAAGTGGAATCTGTTCCCCCTCCGGCACATGCAATTGCGCTGCTACTGCCTTTACACAGGAAACCAGCTCTTTTGCACCATTTTCAAGTATCTCTTGTACAGACTCAAGAGCAAGAAGTTCCCCATCTGTCAGAATGGATGCAATCATCGCTATCTCCCTTTTGGTATGCTTTTTATCATAGATATAAGCAATCATTTCCGGAATAGAAGTAATCCCGATTTTTGCAAAAACTGCCTTTGTCAGGATTGTCTTTTCCTTTCTTCCATCCCATTCCATGACAACTTCATGGAGCAGATCCCTTCCGATTGCATATGCGCTGCCCCCATCAATCCCAATATAATACTTTACCATCGTCATTTCCTAATACAAATAATATTCTGCTGCCTTTTCTTCAAACAGGGCAGACTGTGCCTTCCAGTTCAAAAGTACTTCTTCCAATGTTCTCTTACCTTCCAGATAATCGTAACCCGAATGGTCTCCAATCAGGGCATCCAGATGATTCTCTTCTTCCTGGATACGGTAAGCGAACTTCTCCGGATTTAAGTCCTTGATCGCCTTTAAAGTCTTTAATGCAATCGGGATAAAGTCAATTGTGTTACTTAACGGCTCATATTCCACTCCAAAACATACTTCCCCTTTGTATTTTCCAACAAAAGGTACAAAAGTCCTCTTGCGGAATGCGATATTTTCCTCTGTAATTTCTTTTTTCAGGCAATCATAGAGTGCATCCATGTCCGTATACGGTGTACCACACCCCTCGCTTTTTCAAGATATTCTGTGATTGGGATGATTGCGCCTTCTTCGATCAGCTCCTGTGCATTTCCTGACTGAAGGATAATGACATCCGGCAGCTGCTGGGAAGCAACTTTTGCTGCCACATCCTGCAACAAGTCCTGCTGCCATTGATACTGTTAACATAGTCGCTACAATTCTTTTTTTCATATATTCGGTCCTCCCTTTCTTATATGCATAAGACAGTCTTTGCTGTCATTATGTTTAACCTTTTACAAAGTATTTCTGAATAAATGGATAGATAATGAGCATAGGGATCATGGATACAATCAAAACTGCATTCTTTAACTGATCTGCAAGTGCTGCTCCTGTTACGGTATTTGATGCCGCACTTCCAAGTTCATATTTTACTGCATCTGCATTCAATACAATATCCTGTAATACCTGCTGCAAAGTAAATTTATTAAAATCGCTGATGTACATCAACGGTTCCATATATGCATTCCAATGGGCTGCGATCACCCATAAGCCAAATTGGCTCCATCCCGAAGAATTTCATGATAGATCCAATGGTTCCTGTTGACGGTGAAAGAAATGCTGTCACCAGTGCCACGAAAGCTACCATGGAAATAAAATGTGGCAGGAATGTAATCGTCTGTACTTTTTTTTTTACTTTTGAGAGTCGTAACTCATTCAGCATGATAGCCAGAATAATCGGTGCCGGAAAACAAAAAATCAAAGACCAGAAATTCAGCATCACAACATTCCGGATCATCTGCCAGAAGTCTTTTGCCTTAAACAGCTTTATAAAATTAGCAAATCCCACAAACTTACTTCCATCAAATCCTTTGTAAATCTTGTAATCATATAATGAAATCTTCAGCCAGTACATCGGCCAGTATTTAAACAAAAGCATATAAATCACAACCGGGAGTATCAACAGATATACTGTTCTTGCTTTCCATATGTCGTGCCCTAATTTTGCCAGCTTTCCTTTCATTCTTATCCCCCCTGCTATTTCCGCATGATATTTTTCAATGCCAGTTTCAAAACACCGTTATTTGTTTCCAGAATATGTTTTGCATCCGAGCTTTCCATGCCTGACAGATACATCATGATTGCAAGCTTGGTATCCTTCTGTGCCTTATCAAGGAAATCAACCGCAGTTTCTTTGTCAGCCCCTGTCACGCTGCAGAATATTCTTTCAGCCCGGTCTACAAGCTTTTCATTTGAAGCCTTCAGATCTATCATCAGATTGCCATATACTTTGCCAAGCTTTATCATTGTTGTTGTAAGCATATTTAAAACCAATTTCTGTGCCGTTCCTGACTTCATTCTCGTGGAGCCTGTCACAACCTCCGGACCTACAACCGGTGCAATACATATATCCACTTCTCTTTCCAGCATGTTCTGAGAGTTTGTCGTAACTCCGATGGTGTATGCTCCCACTTTCCTTGCCTTACGGATAACTCCAATCACATAGGGAGTTCTTCCGCTTGCTGCAATCCCGACTACAACATCATCCTCTGTGATATGATGCTTTGCGATCTCGCTTTCTCCAAGTTCTTCACTATCTTCACTGCCCTCCACCGCCGTACGCAGAGCCGTATCGCCTCCGGCAATATATCCCTGTACAAGCTCCGGATCCACACCATAAGTCGGAGGACATTCAGAAGCATCTAAGACACCGAGCCTTCCGGATGTTCCTGCGCCAAAGTAAAAGAGTCTTCCCCCTCGCTTCATGGAATCTACAATAGTATCAACCGCTGCTGCAATCTTAGGGATTGTCTCCTTTACAGCTCCTGCAACAAGGGAGTCTTCCTCATTGATCAGCATAAGGATCTCTGTCGTACTGCATTCATCAATATGTTTTGTTTTCTCGTTAACACTTTCCGTAGTCAAATTGCCTAAATAATCGGTCATATTTTCCCTCTCCTATATTGTTATTTTATTTCATATTCAGGTATTCTTTTAACAAGTGAACCTAAAAGACTCCTAAACACATAAAAAACTAATGCCATCCAGGAAACCAATTCCCTGATATGGCATTAGCCTTATTGAATCATTATATAAGCAAATTGATGTATTAAATGTTATACCATTTGATCTCGTTTGCTTCCATCTCCAGCGAAAAGCTGCTGCCATCGCCACGGTAAACTACAGTTTTCTGGGGTTCATATGTATTATTGACCACACAGAATTTGCCATTTTTCACATAGGCATGCACTTCAACGTTGAAGTTGGAGCTGAACCACCGGTGCAGCTCCTTCTCACCGTGGGTACTCCACAGGATGCTGCGGTATAGGATACGGCTGTTCTCAAAGCTATACGGCAGCCCACTGATATAAACACAGCGTCCCTTTCCAAACTCATGAACTGCCATCTGCACTTCTTTCTCCCGCTGTACCAAGATTTCTGTACCTTCGTAAGCGAAGATACTCTTCTTGCCCTCACCGAAATCCACGGCTTGCGTGATATCTTCCAGAATGAAATGATCCGGATGTTCCTCCCAGTTGTATTTATCATAATTTAAGGTGAACCCAGTTTCTTTTTCCACACCAAGCATATCTGCAAGTTGGAAATAGTGCCCTTGGAACTGATGGCCGGAAGGCTCGCCGACACCGATAAAGCCGCCTCCGTTGTATACAAACTCACGGATAGCGGAAGATACGGCAGCATTCTCCCAGATGCTGCCACCTGTGTGGGCAGTATCCCCATCTCCCACATTAATAACCACATCCAGGTCTTTGAGAAGTTCCGGTTCTGCCAGAATATCGTCAAATGAAATAAAATGTACATCAAAGGGTGCACCGCTTAACACCTCAATGATTCCCGCATAGCTGTAATTCTGTTTCTGGTACAGGGCATGGTGCACCATATGGCATCCCCAGCTTCTAATCTTGCCCCAGCTGTTCAAAACAGCTACTTTCTTGACACAATAGGGAGTAATTCCTTTTGCATTGGTATATAACTCACGGAACTCATTGCACATATTCTCCACATAGTCAAGAAATTCCGGGAAATCCAAGGTCAGTTTCAAATATCCTCCATAACCAATTCTGTCAATAGGCTTTCGCAGAATAGCACGCCTTGCGGTAATCCAGTTCTCCTTTGCCTCCTTCACCGGGTCACCGCCCTCATGGAAGGTATCAGGGAAGAAATAAGGTAAAAATCTTCCCTCCGTATATCTGACACCTTCAATATCAGAGATGAGACGAAGAGTACTGCCATTTCCCACACTGCCTACCACAGCATCCAGACCGATGGTGGAAAACTCCTCCATAAACGGTTCAGTTCCAATCCAATGATCACCCAGAAACATCATTGCTTCTTTGCCGTACTCATGAGTAATGTCAACCATCTCTTTGGCAAGTCTGGCAACTTCTCTGCGCTGGAATGCCTGGAAGTCCTTGAACTCCTTGCTTGGCACGCGGTACTGGTTGTTGTAATAGCCTTGGTCAATGATATATTCAGGACGGAACTTATAGCCCACTTCCTTTTCAAACTGTTCTAAGATATAAGGGCTGACAGAGGCAGAATAACCATACCAGTCCACATATTTTTCTCTTCTTAACTCATCAAACATCAGGGTAAACTGATGGAAAAAGGTGGTATAACGGATTACATTCACATAAGGATGCCCAGCGCAGTATCTACGAAGACGCTCCATGGAATACTTATGAGTCTTGGGCTGTCTCACGTCAAAAGTGATCTGATGCTCGAAGTTTTTCCAATCATTGGTGACCGCATTGTACATGTGTACGGGATCCCAGATAATGTAGGCTAAGAAGCTGACAGTATATTCATGGAAAGGAACTGCATCATGAATGACTACACAGCCCTTATCCTCGTCATATTCCCAGTGATCAACCGTCACAACTTCAGCAGTAGAACGGTTAATGACTTCCCACCACCGTTTTATGTCATCTCTGGTATTGACCATCATCAGGTCTTTGGAAATGCCTTTCATAAGTGGAATCTCCAGATCAGGCTTTACTGCGGTATAAAAAGCAGTCATCACATAGCATTGCTGTACTTCGTCCGGGTTTGCTTTTGCCCACTCGTTATCCTTTCGGGTAGTGTAATAGGTTGCATATATTTTTGCCCCAGTCTTGACCAGATCCTCCGGGAACTGGGTGCCGTCGCAGTCACGAATAGCATCGGCTCCCCAGCGTTTCATCAGTTCTATGGTTTCAGGCACCACATCCAGGTTAGTGGGAATGGTTACCCTTCCTTCTTTTAAACTCATTGGTATCTTACCTCCTGAAAAAATAAGTCATTGCAGCAGCGGTTTACAATGGGATGATTGTGTTATCTTCCTCGGTATAAGCCCCACCATCCATTTTGTTACGAATAAAGGGCACTCCCTTCCTTACATAAAAAGTGTTATGGGCAAGTAAGGCATCCGGGTTTTCTGACGGACTCACTGTGCCTCCAAGATCGTCAAAGCTCACATTATGGCGGAATGTATTGTGAATTGCCTCCTGTAAGCAAAACATAATACATCCACCTTCGTTTTGTCTGCTGTAATTATATTCGTAAATAGTGCCATCACCGGAATCTGCATCGTAAGCCATTCCGTCCTGGTTCAATCTAGTGTCTGCCACTTCATTATAGCGGAACAGGGCATCCTTACACTTCCAGGGCCAGATGCCCGCTGCCACTTTTCCGGCACGGTTCTCCGGCCGGCTGTAAATCCTGTCATTAATCTCACAGGCAACAGAGTCTGCTGTATTGTGTTCCACCAAAGGACGCAGAGCATACATTGCAGTAATGCCATCACCACCTGCGGCTTTCACATAATTGTCCCGGATGACCATGTTTTCATGTCCGTATTTCATAAAAATATCTGTGGACAGTTCCGCTCCCCGGAATTTATCATGGGCATATGTGTATCCTACGGCAATACCCCAGCGGCTGGTCTTGTATACAAAACAGCCTTCCACTGTAATATCTTTAAAACGTGCCACTCCGGTAGCTTCTTCATCGGCAGGCTTTAATGCAGTCATATAAATGCCGCCATTATTCATATGCTTGTCGTAGACGTTACCATTCACATCATGGATAGAAAGATTCCGCAGGGTGATACCGCTGCGTACGCCCTTATCCTTTGCTACTACAGCCACACCTGTACGATTCATTTTATGCGGAGCGCTGTAGCTTTCCCCCAGAATCTCCCCTGCCCGGTTTGTAATCTCAATATCATGGATAACCACATGCTCTACATCATACAAAAGCACGGCGGAGGACACATATCCTTGATAAACATGGGTGGGGGAATCCAACGGTATGCCATAGTCCTGATACCAGATGCCCTGCCCCCCGGTTGCAATCAAAGGAGCGTTTTCCCCCTCCTCTCCTGTTGGGGAATAAGAACCAATCTCAATGGGATGCTCTTTCGTCCCACTGTCTTTAATCTGCAGAAACTGCCCTGTAAAAATAGAATCTTTGGCTAACAGTACCCTGTCACCAGGATTCAGTGTCAATGTGTTTATGGGAAAAAGACTGGCAAAAGGGGAATCCATAGACATCCCGTCATTGGTGTCACTCCCGGTTTTGCAATTGACATAATATGTCCTGTATGAGCTTATCATAGGCATCCTCCCTCAGTCTTTTTTCGATAATCTGGCGGACATCCTCATAATCAAACAAATCCCCATGATAGCGTCCAAACAGATCCTGGTTATTTTCATAAAACGCCCTCTTTTCTTCCTCTGTAAAGCTGGGACAGACACCCAGCTTTTTTATCTGTTCCGAGGGCTGCACGAAATCCAGCTTAAAGCGTGTGAGTTCATATTGAAGATACATGGGCGGGGAATAAAATCGTACACCATAAAGGGACTTTTCCTCATTTTTCTTAGACCGTCTTTTCTCCAAAGCCTCTATGCCGTCATCCTCAACGAGTCCAAACCGCTTTGCAAGAAGAAGGGCAGCCTGCGCCCTCTCCCATTCTTTTTTATCCAGACAATATTTTCGATTCATTACTTCACTGCTCCTGCAATTCCATTGGCAAAACTTTTTTGTAAGCTTAAAAAGATAACTGCGGTAGGAAGGGTACAAATCAATACACCCAACATTAACATACCGTAGTCTACGCTGTAGCCACTCTTTAAGTTAGCAACCAGCATTGGCATGGTAACCTGATTGCTGTCCTGTAAAATAATAGTGGGCCACAGGTAGTTATTCCATGCGTTCATAAAGGTTACAGTCATGGCTGCGCCGTAGGTTGACTTCATAATTGGCAGAAACATAGTAAAGAAAATTTTGATCTCACTAAGTCCCTCCAGACGAGACGCCTCAATAATATCGTGGGGGAAAGAACGGGCTGCCTGTCGGAACATCATAATGAGAAAAGGTGTAGAAATCGAAGGCAGTGCCAGTGCAATCCAAGTGTTGACCAGTTTCCAGGAAGAAAACAATTTAAACAAAGGGATCATAATGGCAACAAAGGGAAGCATCATGGCAAGAAGCAGTATACTCATCAGAAGATCTTTGCCCTTATCATGGTAAATCTCAAATCCATATCCCGCAATGGAGCAGACCAGCAATGCGATTACGGTAATCACAATGGCGTTGCGGAAGGAATTGAACATGGCACGTCCCAGATTCTGGTTAGCAATGAGACTTTGATAATTTTCCATCAGATAAGTGCCTGGTAACAGTTTACCCCGGACAATATCAATACTGGAGTTGGTTGCCCCACAAATCATATAATACAGGGGAAACGCCGACAGAAAACTGGCAACGATCAAAATAATATAAGAGATGGTTGTTTTTACTTTAGTCACGTTTGTCACCTACTTTCATCTGGATTGCAGAGAGGAATGCCACACTCACAAGGATAAATACGGAAATTGCCGCTGCGTAGTTAAATTTTGGTGTTTCCACGAAGGAGATATTATAAACGTAGTGTGCCAGTGTCATGGTGGATTTACCAGGTCCTCCGGAGGTCAGGTTGACAGACTCATCGAACAGCTGTAACGTACCGGAGGTTGACATAATGGCAGTCAGAAGAATGGTGGGTTTCAATAAAGGAATGGTAATCTTCATAAACTGCTGAAAAGGGGTCGCTCCATCAATATAGCTTGCCTCATATACGGAATAATCTATATTCTGCAATCCTGCCAGATAGAAAACCATATTATATCCTGTCCATCTCCAGATCAATGCAACAATGATAACAAAACGGGCTGCCCATGCATTCTGAAACCAGTCTACCCTGGCAAATCCCAATGCCATGATGATATGGTTTACCAGACCGTCCTGAGCAAATAAAGATTTAAAAATCATAGAATAAGATACCAGAGACGTTGCACAGGGAAGAAAAATCAGAGTACGGAAAATACTCTTTCCTTTAATCTTCGGACTGTTCAAAAGCTGTGCCAGTCCCAGTGCCAAAATCAACATGACCGGTACCTGGATAATAAAGTAAAATACGGTATTAAACAAACACTGCTGAAAGGTCTTATCCTTTAATATTCTCCGGTAATTTGCCAGCCCTACAAAACCTGATCCTTTTTTAGAAAAAGACAGTATGATTGCCTGAATCATGGGGTAAAAGCAAAAGATAAAGATAAGAAGTGCAGCCGGAATCAAGAATGCCCATCCAGTCAGGTTATGCTTTTTTTCCAAACTCATTTTTGCTTTCTTCTGTTTCATATAAATTCTCCTGTGAAAAAATACCGGGAACGCAATACGCTGCATCCCCGGTACTGGCTCATTTTTTACTTACTTATTCACTAATGTTAAACTCAACAGTATCCTGTGCGTTCTGAATTTCTTCATCAATATCAGCACCATTCTGTACTACGTTAGTGATTGCATCGGTCAGTGCACTTCTAATGTCATTGTAGTATGCACCATAGTTGATAGCGGGAACTTTGCCTGCGAACTCAACGATGTCTTTGTATACAGCCTGTCCGCCATAGAAATCAGAGGTCTGGTTGTAAATGTCAGACTGAGCTGCCGGCAGATAACTGGAGATTGCACCAGCGTTAGGAAGCAGGTCATCATACAATTCAACACTGCCACCAAAGGTTGACTTAAGGAAATCAAATGCTAACTCGGTGTTCTGACAGTTGGAAGATACCGCCCAGCTTGCACCACCGCAGTTTGCATAATTAGTAGCACCATCAATACCGTCTAAAGCAGGCATATTTACGACAGCCCATTTACCGGACTGATCTTCTGCAGCCTGAATGGAAGACATGATCCAGCATCCCTGGATAACACCGGCAGCATCACCCTTGTTCATGGATGCAATGTACTGATCCCAGTCGGTGTAGTCAACCATAATACCCTCATCAATTAACTCTTTGTAAACTTTGATTGCTTCTCTCAGAGCTTCATTGTCAACCATGCAAACCTTGCCATCAACGATAGGAGATGCACCTGCGGACTGTAACATTTCGATAACAATCTCAGAACCGCCGGAGCTTGTCAGCATTGGTACTCCGTTTGCGTCAACAACCTTTTTCGCCAGATCCATGAACCCAGACCAAGTTGTGTCTTTGAAGTCCTCTACGGTAAGACCAGCCTTCTCTACCATATCAGAACGGATTGCCATAATGGATGCACCATTATCGAAAGGAATACCGTAGTGTTTGCCATCTGCGGTAGAATCTCCTAATTTACCACCGGAGAAATCATCAAAGTTGATACCGGAATTGGATAACTCTGTGAAAACTTCAGGATAATTTGCAATGTTTTTCTGGAAAGAATTATCCTGCATTAAGAAAATATCAGGCAGTGTGTCATAGTTACCAGCCTCAGCAGCGGTAATGATGCTCTGCTCAATGTCAGTGTAAACCTTCTCCTGAATGTCCAGTTTAAAGTTGGGATGATCTTTCTGGTAAATTGCCTCAGCCTGTTTCATTGCATATACATTGAAGGTTGGATCCCAGCACCATACAGTGAGAACTTCTTCACCATCGACTACTTCCGTCTCTGCTGTACTTTCCACTTCTGTAACAGACTCTTCTGTGCTCTCTGTTGTCTTGGCTGCATCATTGGATGCAGGGTCACCTGCCGCATTATTGCTGCTGCCACAGCCTGCAAGTGTAACAGCGGTCATCGCAGTAACAAGCAATGTACATGCTAATTTCTTTCTCATATTGTATCCTCCTTTAAAACAATACTTCGTTTGTTGATGGTTTCATTATAGCTTTATCTATCCTCCTATTCAATTTCTATATTGTTATATTTTTGTAATTTATTGCGGTTTTTATATATATTATTTGTTATTTTTAATTATTCTTTGAAATGTTATATATATTTTTCGTCATTTCATCTTATTTTTATTTGTTAATTCCACATTTGATGTACAAAATGATGATGTCATTGTTTTCTGTTTTATTATATTGTCGTGCAAGATATTGATAATTTGCAACAATTTAACACAATACAATACTTTTTTTTCGTAGTATAATGACAACAAAGGGGTTTTTTAGGAGGTTTTTATGGGAAATGAACGTTTCGATATCTCCACTCCAAAGGAGTATTTGACAAAAGATAAAGCAAGACTTTTATATGTTTCCTCTGCAACCTACGGTGGTGACTGGATCAGTACGCCCCA